>Ga0065711_1006678_pt1 | contig 28124 bp, 10 predicted proteins | sample Hoacrofraction12_FD_59098 | JGI IMG/M metagenome (GOLD analysis project Ga0065711, IMG submission 59098) | Hoatzin crop microbial communities from Cojedes, Venezuela - Epithelial fraction 12 v2 (version 2) | ecosystem: Host-associated > Birds > Digestive system > Esophagus > Crop | place...
CATAGCCCTTTGCTGGACTCTCTCCAGTAGCTCCTCATCTTTCTTGAAGTGGGGAGCCCAGAACTGGACAGAGTACTCCAGATGAGGCCTCACCAGGGCAGTGTAGAGGGGAAGGAGAACCTCCCTCGATCCGCTGGCCACACTCTTCTTGATGCACCCCAGGATCCCATTGGCCTTCTTGGCAGCCAGGGCACACTTCTGGCTCATGGTTAACCTGTCATCCACCAGGACACCCAGGTCCCATACTTCAGTGTTCATTTATATTCTTGAATCCTGAAATGGGATGAAACTGTAATTGCAATTTGAGATTCCTTTGTTCAGTAGTTCACATAATGCACACGCTACATTGTACAAATCATGTCTTTATAAGAAAATTTAAAAGAAACTTTCTCCAGGTTCCCTAGCAATCTGAGATTTGGTGGGGAACTCAGGTAGTTAAACCTCATACTGAATGATCTCTCCTTATAAATTAGTTCCACAAAACATCATTCAAAAAATGTTACCTAAGTAGAAAAAAATTGAGCCTGGTTTTAAAAAGTAGCAACTAGTCATTGAATTACCCTGGGCTCAGAAAACACCTACTTTTGATGTTAAGATTTTGCAGGCATTATCACAAAGGAGAGGAGAAGAAATCCTGATTTTACTGTGGCAGCAACTTTAACAAAATACTCTGTGTGTTCCTGAGGCTGCAGCTAGTGTCAGAATGGCACAAAAGCCAGTATAGCTCTCTCCATTTGTTCTCGTTACTATGGCCCTATGAAAACGAGCTTTGAAAATGCCACATGAAGAACAATTTTAGAAAATTTCCAGTAAGATAATTTTAGTAGTTACAAAATTCCTAAAATAATACGCAAGTTTACTTCAAAAAAGCCCAAAAACTCTGCATGCTTTATTTGAAAAAGTTTTCTTTCGAAGATATATCTTTTCCCTTTTTTTATTTCTGAAAATCTTTTTTAATAACATCATTATAGAGTTTATAATTTCAAAGACTACTTGCAAGCAGTCATGCCAAATGAAGAAGGAAACTACTGCAACACATACAGTTTTACTATGGTTATTAAGCTTGCAAAATTGAAAAGCAGATTTTTTCCTCTGGTTTAAACAATAGTCTTCTCAAAATGTCCTGGGTTATTTCAAAGCCACTAAAGCTCAAACACTGATCAAGATAATTTCAACACAGAAAGAAGGTTCATTTTTTTAAAAAGTGTAGCTAACACTTAGTAGAAACTTTTTCAAGACTTAAGTGGCTGAGGCTCAATTACAGGCTAAGCCAAAGGGCACAAGTGTTTGAAATCTTGTGATGAGAGGGACTGTTGGCATTTACAAACCAACAAAAACCACAGGTGCAAAAATTAAATCTTTGAAGTCCTATTCTGCAGAAGTACTAAGTATCCAGAAAGTATAATACTGTTAACAGTCGTATGTATCCAAGCAATTATTAAAAGCAAATGTCTGAGCTATATTATTTCTACTACTATCATAGATTTATCTAAGTTGCAGCTATAACAAGCATCAAAACTACCAAAAATTGTAGGTCAGCTTGAATAGATGTAGTGGTTGCAGGTGTGTGAGCTACTCCAGGTGAATCATGGATGTAATAGCAAACAAGAACATCAACAGAGGAGAATACTTCATGGGTGAAGCTTTGATTTACAGTCTATTATATTCTTGCCTTTTTTGTTTGTCTTTTATTCTGCTGCTTGTCATCAGAGACTTTCAGACATTTCCTGGTAAGGTTTGGGCTTTTATGGGTCAAATAATGCAGCAAAGCTCCACTGAGGAAATGTTGCTTTTTTTCTCTCATTCAGAATCATGATTACCTTTGATGGCAATGAGGGGTATTTACAATCTGTTAGTCTGGATCCACAAAAATTATTTCACTTCTTTGGAATATGACTTCATTTGTTGTCATTGCTTCTCGCTTTTGTTCTAACCTGTTCTGTTTTGAAATCACACTTGGAGACCTGTAACTGAAGTAATTTCTATAAATAATGAAAAATTACAGTGTTCCACATTTTAATACATTGTTCTCTAGCTTTCAATATCTCACAGTTACTAGTACTCTCTATGTCACATTTAAACTGATAGACTACAGATATCTTTTCTTTATTTCAGTAGCCATCTCTTCTCTGCTGTGAGTTCACCCAAGCATAAGCTTTTTCATTAGTACTATCAGTGGCTATCAGTGTTTTTTGTATGTTGCTTGATAGACAGAAGGCCAGTTAAGGGTACAACAGAACTATGGGTTTGTACTTTAATTTTGTAGTTGTTTGCTTTTTAGGATATCGTCACTGATGTGGAAGCACAGAGTATCTCAGTGTGAGAAGCCATATTCTGTGATTCAAAACAATCCTTGATTATAAGCAAGGCATAAATTAATGTTGTGAAGTATTGCTGTCTAAATAGGGAGACAGATTAAAGATAGGAATTACCTACACTGGAAATCAATCAGATTTTCAAGATTCTTCTGATACATCTTAAAATTCATTGAGAAACTAAATTCCATCAGACTCTCTTACTGCTTATTCTTATGCTTAATCTTAATCTGCCTATCTCAGTAAATGACAATGCAAGCGGTAGTGTATTTCATATTAATGTTAAATATTTTTAAATCTGTTCATGTAGAGAAAGGATAGTAATGTGTTGTTTTAGCTTTAAGGGAGATTTTTGTTTGGTTGTTTTTTCAGAACGTCCTCTTACATAGTGGGTCTGCATTTCCCTTTGCAGTGATAACTTTCAATTTCAATCTATCAAGTCATATTCTATTTCTTGGAGTAACTTTTGTGTTAGGCTTTTCAACCTATTCTTCATATTATAATACTGAAATTAAGAAAGCATGCAACTCATTTTTATGTGCTTCTTGTGGCATTAAATGCTGAGGTAACATTATAGCAATGCAGGGAATTGTCACAAGATTAATATGTTTTGGTTTCAGACATAGGGAAATGTGAGGAACAGGTATTTGAATAAAAAATAGCTAATTGCCAGTTAAGAGTACACAGATGTGCTTTTTGATACGGAAAGCTGGAAAAATAAATAGCAGTGTTACATTTCCAGAAACTATGGTGATCTGTTGTCCCTACAATCTCTGACAAACCCTCAGAGGTCTGTGATTGAAAAAACTGATACTGTACATGTACAGTGTCACACAAAGGCTTGTAAACCTGTCAGATTTGTGCAATATCCGTTAACCTTCGTAACACATCTATACAGAGAAATAGTTGTCACAGAGGGATGACAGAAAGGACACTGGACAGAATGTGAATTAGAACAGGATCTGTTAGGAAACTTGTTCTTTCAAGATTTGGATCGTATAAGTTTCTAACTTTATAGAAAGGTTGTGCTTCGTATTTTTATATTATATTATATTTCAGAGATAAACATTATGATGCATTGGAAGAACAATGCCTGAGTGATATAATTTTTAAAATTGTAAGTGGCTTTTTTTTGAAGTATTGTACAGTATAACATAGCTCAAATGCTCCAGGATCTAGGGACTATGGTAATACATGTGATAATAACTGTAACGATTCCCCATGCTCAGTTTTCATGATGCAGATGCAACCCTCTGATAGTGGCCCCAATGGAGTGAGAGGCCATTCTCCACGATGTTAATGGTCCATGCTATAAGAAATACTCTCTTTCAAATTGAGTTGAAAATACAGCTGATACAACCCAGATTTGAAGAACGTGTTATGAATAACAAGAGAGGGCAAGGGGGTAAATTCAGTAGGGCTCAAATTCTCCACAGGTCCTACAGCCCACAGTGCACAACACTACTGCATAGTGTCACCAAAGTGCAAATATTTCTGTCTGTTCCTCTGCGGGTTTAAGCAATACCCTACACATGACAGTTACTTCCACCACATCAGCATTTTTGTACAAGTAATTTACAAATTATCTAAACTTCATCTTCAAAATGAATTTTTATTTCTATAGAATAGAAATTGTGTTCATTCACCTGTTCTGGATGCCCTTAGCATAGATTAAAATACAGCTATAAAAGACATACAACATTAGAACTGAACCTCATTAATGCCATTTTGTGCAGTCCAGCACAACCATGAAAACAGCAGATTATCACTTGAAACTCTCTCTCTTCAAGCTTCAGTAATTCCCAGAAAACTGCTGAGCTTTGAAGCAGTCCCTTATATGTGAAGTTATTCTGATCAAAAGGAAGAACTGTTTCTAAGAATTGCTTTTGCTTTCTGATAAGTTTTTCTTTTTTTCTTTTACCTGTTTTTTGTTGTCAGTTGTTTAGTTTTGTTTTTTTTTTTAACTACTGTGGGTGGTATTTTGTTTTTGGCAGCTGTATTATCAAAATAAAACAACAAAAAATTAGACTATTAGATTATTCACCTATTCGGAGGGGGGGAGGTTGTGTGTTTGTTTTTTAAAAACCTAAACAAACCATGCTTAATAGCAATGCAGATGGTGATATAGATATCTTTGAATTTTTTTCTTTTTCGGGATTCTTCATTTCCATGCTGCAAAAAAGGTTGATGATAGTCTAATGACCGAGCAATATATTTTAAAATCTTTAGGAATAATACTTAGAACTTTTCTACACAAAAATTAATTAAATCATCCGTCTTGAGGGTAAGAAAGATGAACAAACCAACCAGTTCATCAGACCATTCTTATTCTTACACTGAGTTGAAAGACTACTGTTTTTCATATGAAGCAATTCCTGTATGTGATTTGCAATCTTTTGCAGGAGCCCTCGATCTGCTGGTAGCATAGATAAATGTAATACACATCACGAGCACTACTGCAGAGGAGGGAAGTCGTCTACTCCCCCGGTGAATGCATAGGACAAATGACAGAAGAATATTCAGATGCATGACAGGGAGGATGGACTAAGTTGTCTGTGCTGCCACAAGGTGTTGCGGCAAAGGATCTTTGTCAAGGTGGAGAATTCTTTATTGGCTTGCAAAGTGCACAGGACTTGAGACTGTAAATTGGGTTCTTACAGCCACAACTTTGTACCCCAGGTACAAGAATGCAGTGTTTCTACACATCATATAAATGTAGCTATAAGCTCAGAGTAGGAACTCTTCAGATCTCTTTCAAATTAGGGGAATAGCATACCCTCCAACTCATAATTTTAGTCAAGAGAAGGGGGGAGGCGGGAAGAAAGAACAGGATCTAATTATGTAGAGATTATACAAAACTGCTTAAACTAATTATGAAAGTCCTAACTAACGGCTGCAGTAGATGATACCTGGACATTGCAGCAGGCTCAAACTGTTTTCTACCCTAGATTTTAAAAGTGGATACCTGAAAATAAAGTTGCATCTGAAGGACAATAAAAGAAAGTTGTTTTCATAGCAAGATAAAGCCTAAGACAATTTAAAGTGATGGCTATCTGTCAGGTTGAGACACTCACTGGCAGAGTGCTGCACAATATGTCACACTCAGACTGTTTTTCCCAGATGATAAACGGGTGCATGCTGAAAAGCTTTAAACAGGAACAGATATATTTAGACTATTAAAAGCCTATGGCTGCACTCTGCATTCAACGTGGACTCAAAAAGGGACTTTTCCTTAGACATGGGATAAGTTCACAAGCTGATGACTTTGAATTGTTAAGGGGTAGAACTGGTGAAGCCTTGCTGAAATCTGTGGAATTATGAGCTACATTTCATTCAAGGTATATGAGCTGAAACAAACTGCCAACCAAATATATGTGAGGCCAGCCATGAACTGCAAGGATGCCAATACAGAGGTCTGATATTATTTTGCAGAATTAGATTGTGATTGTACCCATCCATGCGAATGGGTGAGACAGAAGCAGTCATTCAAGTTAGGGTGGAAGACGGAAGCGGGGAGGGGGTGGGGAAGGGAAAGCAAGGACAAAGAAAACAAAATTAACTTCAAGCTAACAGGAAAGAGATCAAGAGGTTGGACTAGGTATATTGCCTGCTGTTTGTTTCTTAATAGCCTTAGTAAGACACAGGTGATGACAGATAAAGAGGCTGGTATCAAAGAAATTCTATAAATATTTTCTCTCTTTCTAAAAGGGCTAGACTACAGCCTAATTCTTCTACCCCTTGTAAGGCAGAGTATATATACTTTCAGTGTGATCACATCTTTCAGTGTTGGATATATTTATGTCAAGTGATTCTCTCTGAAGGTTACAGCTAAGAACAAAAAGTATAGACGTGCTCACCACTTCATACGACATTCATAAAACCTGATATGCTCTAACCTTGCCTCTTTAGCATTAGAATGAAGAGGTTAGATCAGTTTCATTCTGAGTTATTCCAAGAGGTAACTTGCAATTGATATTTCAGTGCTCAGATTAGCCACATAGTGTCACTCTAGACCATCAAAAAGTCTAATAGAAGGCATTTTGTCTAATCACTATCTTTGAGAAGTTGTACTGGAAATAGTCTGGAGAAATGTTCGTACTTCTAAACAACTTAACAAGCTTCTCAGGGGAATCTATTTCATCCTGTATGACACACCTGTAGCCAGAATCTAGCTGTCTTCATGTGTTCCTGAAATTCTGGACAAGAGCCATCTGCAATGCTTTACGCTGTCATCAGCAAAGTGCATTTTGGCCGTTCCTTTCTGCTTGAGATCTTGGCCTCTATGCTCTTCATATCTAAAGAGAAAGTGCTAACTCTAGTGTTTGGGATTTCTAGTGATTACATGTCAAAAGCATATTTTGCCAAACTTTTGAAATGTAATTTAGATTCTGAAGGCATACGTATGTTTCAGAAAAAGCGTAACTATTTATTTATTCTGCTAAGTTACCCAGTGATGCTTAAAAAGAGGTCCCAAAGCAAAACCTTATTTTGCCTTCCTTATCCTTGGTTTCTGAAAGTATTTGGAATAGAAATTGATTTATATTCCTGGGCTTAGATTTGCCCCATATGGCTTTCATTTCAAATGAAGTTTGTAATATCCAAATTTAGACCTAGATAATACAGAAGCCTTGAAAGAGCGATCATTTTTAAAATACTTTTTTTTTAAAAAAACATAAAGTGAAGTTACAAAGCATGTTTGAGATCATAGAACATAGAATGGTTTAGGTTGGAAAGGACCTTAAAGATCATCTAGTTCCAAACCTTAAGAAAAGATTTAAATCCAAAAATACCAGAAAAGCCTCCTCCAAAACTATAGTGGCATTAAAATCCAGCTGCAGACAGAAGGTTATGGACTTCTGGATGTGGAGTGAACTGAGATTCAAAGCCTATCCTCACTCTCCACAGCAGATTAATTATAAAAAATACTAACAAGAGATAGTGCTTATAAAAAGTAATAGATACTCATAGTTAAAGTAACTAGTACATAATAGATAACACCTAAGACACTCTTGATAGCAATATCTGATAAAAAAAATTAATCACCAGGTATATTTAAGATGGTGGTTTTGACCTTATTTCATTTGTGACCTGTTGCATCTGCTAAATTAATGAGAAGATTAAAACTATCACCATAGTCTGGCAGGAAGACAGACAGGTGCAAATTTCAATGCTTAAGGACTCCAGCCAACTGCAGTAAGAAAATCAGACTGTTGTTAGTAATGGGGGGATTCTAGAAATTTATCTGGATCCTCTTTCCCCACTATGTATGATTACACAAACCAATGTATTTCAAGTCTAATACAGTGATTGTACTGGATAACAGAAGCTCCAGCTGGTAACTTCTTCCAGAGTGATATGAATCTCCTGAAGAACAATTCTTGATACTAACCTCCTGGTATTTCACACTGCAGGGCCCCATTCAAAGCTGTTACGCACTGCCACGATGCAAAGTGAAGTGACAATTTAGAAGTAAGTAATATTTATAAAAAGAGTTCCCCAAGCTTCAGCTTATATTTTGGACAAGTTCTATCTTTCGATAAACAGTGCTATATTAAAATACATTAGCTAAGATTAAATCTGACTTTGGGGGTTCCAAACGACGGATAATGACAAATGTGCAGCTTGCTTTCTCCAAATGTTTCCCAGTAGTCTTAAAACCTCTAGATTTTGCTAAATATTCCTTAATTATTTGCTATATGCTTAAGAATATAAACCAGCAAAATCGGTTCAATGAATTTGGGTGAAGTCAGAGAAAGCTCAGTTAACCTGTTTATTCATTTTTACAAATGTTAGTGAAACAACGATGCCATGGAGATATGAAATCACCGTTATCTTGATATTTTGGGCTACTTTCCCTTTGAAAAATATTGATAGTGATGACAGCTAGAAATTAAATAAAACTTTATTTTTCTCCTATCAGCAATAAAACCATTCTCTTCATTAATAAACAATATGGTTATTGTGTTTACACTACCAGTTCTGTTGTAATTGCTCCTAACAAAGTGCAAGAGATGACAAAGCCAAGAGGCAGCAAAACAGTCAGCTACTGGGCTGCTGAACTGTGCTCCAAACAAAAATGAAATGACAGTTTTTAGCACGTCCCAGAAGTTCCAAAATCAATTGACCAAAAGCCTGCTGCAAAATTCAGATTTAGGTTGGCCTATATCTTTTTCCTTTGGGGACTAGCCTGTGGAAGTGGATGAAAGAGGAATGTAAGGATTTTGCAGGCTGGGGTTTTGTTTGTTTGTTTGTTTTTGTTTAGTGTATTTGGGATTTTTGGTTTTGTTTCTTGAGGTATTGGATTTTTTGTTCCCTCGGACTATTTTTGGTGAAAGAATGTCGTGTGTATATTGAGTTTGTAAGGGCAAGGGCAAAAGACCAGTGAATGGTGATTAACTGCGCTACTGATGTGTACACCACAAGAAGATATTCTTGAAGTATGTTGACATGGACTTAAACTCTGAAAAACAAACTTGGAAAATGAGAAAAGCTGCAAATGATCATGAAAAGCTTCTTATCTTCCCCTACTTGCTGTCAGTCCCACCGACTTCTTGTTGTCTTCTCGTTATCTCTGAAGTGCCTGCTCTATTTCCATTCTCCACTCTTGTCTGAGCAGCTTTCTTTTTCACCACGGCTCACCTCAGAACCCACAGCTCCTCCTTGTCTCCACTCCTCTTTATTCAGCTCTTGGTTGCTTGCTGAACTTCACAACAGGCCCTTTTTTTAGGGACTGGGCTGGTGTTGAAACTAAATTTTTAAAAAGTCCTTTGGTAAGTCCTAACCACACTGAGATTGCTGGGAATAGTGTGTGCAAAGTCTGAAAAGCAGGCTGAGAGAGGTGCAGGGATCTCTGCAGGGCCTAGCTTATCCCCTGAAATTGTGCCCTCACTACTTTTGCCTCCTGACTGCAGAACCTTCCTTACATTCTTCCAATCTATTTATTATAAGTAAGGGCTCTTGAGTTCACCTGAGAACTAATTAATACTCGTAAAACATGAAGTATGGAAAGAAACTGGAGAGCATAGATTTCTAATACCTAGAGGCATGCATGGCCTGAAGACCATTCATCAGCTCAGAAACCCCACACAAGTTTAAGATTGAAGATGTCACTAGAAGTATCATATGCAAAGAATTAGTATAGTTCATTACCAGAATTCGAGTTTCAAGTAACATGAAATCAGTATCTTGTATGTATTCTATATATAGATACATATATATCTATGAGTATTCCAGACTCACAGTATTCGGTAGGAGTGCTATTGCTTACAAAGAAAGATTTCAGGATGTGCTTTGGTTAAATAAATGAACTAGCTTTGGTAATAGTTGTCTCTCTAAGTTTTTGTCACTATCCATTTTGACAAATTTAATTTTATAAAATAAATGTCTATATTTTTATTTTCCCATATTTCTGTCTCCAAACAACAAGCATGGACGTTGTGAGCTTTCATGTTGACTCCCTCTTATTATCTGTTCAGCTTTCCTAAACTGCTGGAGTGCTCAACCTACTGTCTTCAGATTGATTTGATTTGGTTTGGTTCTTTTGCAGCCTGTCCAGAGAAGCAGACTAAGCAAGCCTGATGCATAATGAATATACACACCAGGAAGGGTCATTTAGTAAAAACAAATAAGAAAACCTCACTATTGGGAGAAAATTCTGAAAAAAGGAGGAGTCTCGGTATTTTCTTAACTAGCTGGAACTGCTAAAATGAAATCCTTTTGTACTAACAGAAAAATGTTATACTTCTCTATTTATTTATTTTTATTTAAAATGAAGCCTCTTTCTAAGAAGGCTTAGAACAACAGTTGCAAATAATGGAAGGAAAGTCTGAAAATGATCTACTATGATTAAAACATTAATCTTAAAAGAACATATACATACATCAGAAAACAGAATAGCTACAATATGAAGAATAAGATACTCTATGTATGTTTCTATCAGTATTTAATGAAAACAAGGCAATCTGAGCATTTCTAGTCTTATCTAGAATACCATACAGCAGGCATAGTGCTTACAGGAGAACTAAGCAGTTCCCATCTTGCAGTATATTTGATTTGAGTGGGACTGGGAAGTAATCAAATCCCCCACTTGGCACTTTCCTGGGGCTTTCTGGTAATTTATCACTAGTTCTAGGGATCCTCATCACAGACAACGTACAAGAGGAAATAAAGAAGAAAATCTGGAATATTTGAAGTACGGTTTATTTGAAATGTACAAGTAGAACAGCAAATGTGGGTTTTTAAAAAAAAAAAAAGTATGGAATGTTTCCAGACAGGAACAGGAAAGTGCTGCAAGAAGGACCAAAGATGAGCAATGATGTATTTTTCTTTTAATATACTTATTTATGTTAAAAAAAAAATATAAAATATATACACACAAAAAAAAAAAAAAAAGGATTAGCAACGCTCTGGCAAGATCAATGGCCAAAAGTTGTAGACTTTTAAAGGGAAGACTGTTTTGGAACACTATTTTCCTGCCAGTTTATCCATGACCTCTCTATGTTTTAAAATCAATCCAGGTTCAGTGTATTTTTTGAAATTGTTGTCTAGAGATCTTGGTCCCATTCAAGATAACACTGAACAGGATAATCTTTTTGTCAGAGGGTTTTTGCAAAACTAAAAAAAATTGACTAATTTTACCATCTTCAGTACTGAAAAAGGAACGATTCAGTATTTAATAAAACTGAGCAGATCTCCTAAGTGCAGGTATTATGTTTTAGAATGTTAGAATGTTTATTCTTGCAGCAGTTCTTTGCTTGTTTCTTAATATGGCTCATCTTTGATTATAGATACTCAGGGTAGTGTTTTGTTTTTGCTGACTTTAAGTACAGTTAGTTGGATATCAGAAAGGGAAAACAAAACAAAGTATCTGTCCTAGAAGGAAGAGTCTTTTAGATTTATCAAGTTCAGTTCTTATTATGTTACATCCATGCGTAAGATTTTTCTAAAGGAAATATTTTTTTAATATTACACTGTACACAGACAGGTAAAGTGATGTTTAAATTTTCTCCATGAAATCAGTTTTGAGCAGAAACACTTTATCCTAAAAACCCTAAGGTTTTCCATGGAGTTATCAACCTGCAAGTATCTATTTTTGAGTTTGTATGCAGAATAAAAGCTGTAAAAGATTTTCAAACTTTGAAGAGCTNTNNGATTTCCATGCCTCTGCATAAAACCATTTTCTTCTTTCTAGCATTTTGCCACTAAATTGAATTTTGGGGTATGTCTACTGCTAAGGCTTATTCTCACTTTCAACCTCCAGTAAAACCAGTTGAACAAGGCTAGACTAACATTTTTGTCTGTAAATCTCCACAGAGACATTCTCATTTTGTACATGTTTCTCTGCTTATGAACAGAACATCATAAAGCACAAATTTCTCTGTAAAAGTCTTTATAATCTTCATCACACAAGCTTTAAAATAGACACTGAATTTGTTGAGGGATTCTTTTCTCAGAGTAGAAGGTTATTTAACTAGATGGCCTACTTGGATCCTGCTTCAAACAAACATCTTTATTCAGAATGAGAAATGAAATGTATGTTTAAAGTAAACTGCATACTTAAGTCTTGTGACTTGTATGTCCCTTCCTAAAGTACAGATGTAATTATCTTCTTCCCTGACTGCCAGTTAACAGGGGCCAGTTAATATCGACTACAAGACCAGCTTTCAAATTGGAGATAAACCAGGAAGCATTTGCGGTCAAATGTGATATACAATAATAATGCCGCTTATAAAAATGGAAATTGACTCTAAGGCTTGACAGATATTAACTTATTTAATAGCCTCTTGTGCAGTATTCATCTTCCTTAAAGTAATAATAATAATAATAAAAAAGAATACAAGACTAAAGGCTACAAGTATTCCAAAATACAAACCAAATATGCCTCCAAGCTTTCTTGATTTTTAACATGCCAGAAGAAATTATTTTCCTTTTCATGAAGTGTGCAAACATAACCACCTTAGCCTATTAATATCTCTGCTACTATAAAACACATTACCAGGAAGTATTCTCCTAAAGACAAAAGGAAAGGGGGAACAGAAAAGCAAATTCGGAGTCAGTAAAAAACCATCCTGATGGAATTAGGAAAAAACACATCTCCTGGGAATCTAAACAGGTACTTTTTGCATAGATGTTAAGCACAGAGCTAAACCATCTTCAGGTAGCTATGGTACTAACCTTCACAGCAGTAAATGTATGTCATCAGCCTGGTTCATGAGTTCCAATCAATTCTTATCAGTATATTGTAATGGGTTATTAGAAATGTTCTAGTCTTGGTAATTTTACGCTTGTGACACTCCTTTAAGAGACATTCCTGATTTTACAGCTAAAATAGAAGTGAGTCTTCTTTATGCTACATTACATACAAAGGCTCAGTCCACCTTTTCACTGTAGTCACCTCCTATATCCTGTCTAAGTATTGCAGAGTTCGAGAAACCCAGACGGCTTCAATGAAGCTCAGGCTGAGCAGAAATGAAACAGCTGGACTTTATCTGTCCCTTCGCATGGAAATGTTAGACTTTTTTTTTCAGATGAAGTGATTGCCCATTTTACTGTTCATTCTGTTGCCAGTTTGAGATGAGTCAAAGACCTGAAGATTTCCAGTCTGTACCAACAATTTCTTTCTACATTTAATTCTGAGTGCTAGCCATCCCATCAGATGTGGCTGTACGCTCATTCACCAACATTTCTCTTATGGCTGAGTTAGGAAAAATATAGTACGCTTTTCCTTCAGGGTTAACCTTACAGGACAGTCAATGCTACATCTAGGTCTGAACATGTTCATTTAACTCCATTTCTTTCGTAAGTTATGGTAACTGTCACACCCAGTTGTGGTACTTGCTGACCACATCTCCTGGTAACATCAAAGTACTGCTTCCTATGTTTAGTGCTCCGACCAGATTTTCTGTCAGATGATGCTGACTATTAGGAGTAGCTTTACCTCTGTGGCCATTGGAACAGCTGTCAGAACCGCAGGCTATGCTTGCTGAACAAAAGCATTGTTCAGGCAGGAACGTCTTTAAGCCAAAACAGTTACATTGAGAAGGAAGGTATGGCAAAAGGCATCCTAGTGTCTGTCTACCTCTGCACAGAAAAATTCCTAGTTGTTTGGTTACTTTCCGCTTCTGTCTTGGTGCTTTGCTGATCTCCTGAATATATGTTTCCAGGATGTAAACACATCCTCTGTTAAAAAGAGTAAGTGTCTGGATATCTCAGAGCCCTCCTACAAATGCTCCTAACAATAGAAATTGTAAATTATCTGCGTTTGTTCAGATTTATACACTTATTAAGGTCTATTATTTGCACTTTATTTCTGTTTCTGTGGATTTCTTCACCTTAATTACAATTTAATTTGATATTCTGTGGAGAATTTAAAAATGTCATTTATCACAGTAGTGGTGCTCACATAAAGGAAAAACAACAAGCATGCTGGAAACAAATAAAAGAAAAAGCAGAGTCCATAGCTTAAATAACTCAATAGGCAACTTACCCAACTTAATTACTGCAACTCTACAATCATATCTAAACAAGTTCTAGCACCATAAAACCTACCCTTTGGGTTAGACTCTAGGCCTGAAGAATTTACAGCTGCTTAGTTAGTGGTTAGCTTACTAGCGAATGGGGACAGAGTATCCTTCAAGAATATCCTTATCATTGTACTGAAGTGTTTTCTGTAGCTACTGTAAATCTGTAAATTCTTTCTTCTTTATTTTAGCAATCCACACTAACTGATAGATAAAAGCAGCACTTCCTTCAGGTGTGCCATCTATCAAGTTTGTTCCCATCTTTCAGCATTACCACATTGCTACCCTAGGTGCAATATCTAGGTGATCTAGACATTTTTGCTAGAAGGAGCTGCTGAGGAAAGCAGAAGAATTTGAATAGTCACTCTGCTTTTTTTAAAAATGACAAATCAGCCATAATGAAAACTATCCCTTCAAAGAATGCAATGAATCAAAGTAAAAACACGATCTAGGGATAGCAATTGTATAACATCTTTGTTCCCTTGTAAACTGGGGCAATTCCATCCCAGATATAATTAAATTAATTTCACTGTGCTATATATTTATTGTAGTTAATTTCAGCATAGATTTATAATCCCTTCTACCCATCATAAATTAAGAATTATATATTTGTAAATATAAATCAATGCAAATCAAGTGCAGGAAATTTCAGATTTATGTCTTAAAAAATTCTCCGAGGACAACAAAAATCCTGCAGTTCATTATAAGAGAGTATGTGCTCAGCAACATAGTTGTTTCCTTAGAAACAAGGAATCACATGATGCACAGTGCTCGTGGAACATGCTCAATGCATAAATAAATCAGGCTAATTTTTCTTCTTTTGTTCTGAAATCTACCCCAGATTTCCTGCTGCCAACTGCAGCACTGCGAGCTGCTTAATTTGCCTCATATGTAAAAGCACAGTACAGGTGATTTGCAGTGTTGTGTAGCCCTAGTGCTAAAATCTTGATTAACATGGAATAAAACGACATGCACTTTTTCCTGTGGGAAAGTTCAGCTTCCCTGCATGTAGACTTTCAAAAGAAATCTCAGCAAAATGAATTTCACCCAGTTAAAAGGGGAAAATTAGGCAAATGACAGATCACAGCAGCAAGCTATTATCTGTCAAATCAGATAAACTGGAATTTTTCTCCATCATTTCAATTCTGTTTGTGAACTGTTTCTTTTTCCTTGTTTATAGCCTTGATATTCTGACAGTACTTTAAGGGAAAGAAGAAAAAACCCCAACCACTAGACAAGGAAAAATTTATGAAATAAAGTACTCAGTCTTTGAAGGATTTTTAAAATATGTTTTTAGAAAGGAAATCACTGCTTTAATATGGAAAAAGAATCTGATGTCTGTGTTGCAGCTATGTTGGTTGGCATTTGTACCTAACAGTGTGTCTTGAATACATGATGAGCCATTCACAGACTCCCACAGGCTGATGGAGTTTAAATCTGAATTTATTCAAGTCCATACCCAATCTGATTTCCCTAAAGAATAAGACCTCTGTTGGGGCTCACTTTAATCACACTTGTTTTTCATTGCTAAACTGAGGTAGACGTTTCTGACCATCCTTTAGAAATAGTCAAAACTGGGACCCTATATATATAAAAAAAATAGGTAGCATATATATATATGGTTTTATATACACATTTTTTAAAAAATCATAGGATTGAGGTTAGAATTCTGTTGTCCCAGGTTCATGTCTGGTGGTGGTGCTGGACTACAGTCTTTCCTAACTTTTAACAACATTGCCATACTTTGTGCTTGGATCATAATAAGGAAAGTAAGAAGGAGCTCCTGAAAAGGTTTTGTTTTACTTGAAAAATAATTGCCCTTTTTCTTGAACTTTTTGTTGTGTAGCTCTTCCTTAGAGCTTGAAAGTATATGCTTTCTGACTGCATGCAAAGTGCATTGGTTTGTAGATAAACTAGATGTCAGAAGTAAAGTAATCGGGGAAAAATCTTTGTGCCTTTCTTCCTGTCCCCAGTAACCTAACCGTGAGGGCTTTCATATTCAAAGGCTGTTGAACGTGCTGAGAAAGAGGAAAAACTGGAAAGCTTAGTATTGCATAATAGCCACAGCAGAGGGAGTTACAAGAAGGTTACAAGGCTCAGTGTAATGACAATTCATCAGCTGTCTATGTAGTTGCTTCATGGGGGTCCCCATTTTGTAGTACAAGCTATAGCCGTTGCTATTCTTTACAGCACAGCAAGTTTATAGTGTAAACTGGGGAGCACTGAGAACTGCTAACAGAGGTAGCATTTCCTTTTTTTTGTCTGATGTATTCCCAACTTCATGAGCCATATTGCTCCAACAGTCTTGCCCATTGCTGGGCCAAGGAGACATCCAAATGAAATGAATGGAAGAAAAGGGTTTTAGATTTGTCACAGCTATCAGCCCACACAGTTCATCTCAAACATTGTCTTTTACTAGCCAATGTAGTTCTTTCTATTCTATAAGCAGACATGACAGATATATTGGATAGAGGGAGCTGTGTCTCAATCAAAATCAGTGCTGCCATTTTTTGATTGAAAGTACAGGAAACTAAAACCAGCTGCTATACTGCAGAGCCTGGCAGCAGCTAAATGCATACTAGAAAGGTCAAGAGCCACCATAACACTTTGCATATCCTATACTGACCAGCATATTCCAAAACATGGCCAAAAATATCTCAAAAGTAAAAATGGAGTTAGAAGCAGCATTTTGCGGGGCAATGGTAATGTTTGTAAGAAAAAAATACTTATTCTAATGCTCTTTCCAGACTTAAATTTCCTAACAAATTTCAGCTAAAAAAGCAAGTAGTCCATTCACCACAAAAAAAGGAAGAAAAAACAAGACTAAGAAAACAGTATCCTAGAATTACTGAGTAAGACAGGAATAAGTACATTCATCACAAATGTGGATACTGAAATTCCACCACAGCCTCCTATTGCGGGTGCTATAATTCATACCTTATCTGGTTATGAAGCAGGCTATGGATGTTGAGAGCAGAAACCTCTGAAATTCTTTCTGCTGGAGTGGTATGATGCTGTGTAAAATACTTAAGACTATCTTGGCCACAAGGAAATGCAGAAAGTCCTTCCAGCCTTTCTGGTAGGACTTTGAGCTGGGAGGTAAAATGTGCCTGTTTTCTGGCCCCAAATGCATTGTATGTTTGTTTGTACAAAGTACAGTAATGTCAATGGGTGACTTCTAGAACCTGGTTTTTTTCCTCCCTAGCCCTTCAGAATTCACTCTAGCCTGCGGATTAGAGTATATGTACATGTAATATGTAAATATAATTCCTCTCAGGTAGAGGGATTGGCAACTATCCTTGGCAAATTCTGTAAACATTGTGAGGGGAGACACAATTTCCTTAATTTCCTTATTTTCCGTTCTTACAAAATATTTTACTGACATGAACTATCTAGGGTCAAAACCAGATATTTTTAAATTTTTCTTTTTCCAGTGAGGAGCCAATTGTTTTTATGTGTTTTCTGTCTGTTCATTTCTGTAAGTAAAAAAAAAAAAAAATTAAAAAAAATTACTGCTCTAGTTGTACAATCCCATAACTTTGAACAGAAATTGTAATTGCTTTCAAAAAATATCCACCCATGATGGCTTGAGACACTTCTCTACCATATTTATGGATTTGCTACATGCGATTTGCAGTGGTCTTCTGGGAGTTTATGCAGTGGTTCTGTAAAACTGATTGTCCAAAGGGCACAGCTGAATGGGAATATAGCCCTGTATCAATTAATCAAAAATAAAAGGTACAGTCTTACTGCTGCTCCAAGTTTCTTGTACTTGCAAAGCTCCATTGCTATGCTTGAGGGTCACAAAATACATAAGGACTGATAACAACACAGTTAATGAATTAACAATTTGTGATGCTAGCAGCTCAGCTTTAAATAAGAAGCCATTCATGACTCTGCAAATCTCAAAAGGCATGTCTGCTTTTGCAGCTGATTTTCAGTTTCATTTCTTATCTAGCTTTAGTGATTTGCTCTCTAGATAATTACATTGTTCTGTTCTATCTGTACTGACACCCGTAATTTTACAAAACTATTTTCAATTTAAACTTGTCATCAGCAACGAAAACTTAAATTGCACATATTGGAGGGTTGTGATCTTCAATACATCAAAATGAAAGCAAAGGAAAATTAAACAGCTTGTTTAAAATAAACAATACAACTCTTTGGTTAATGGAACAGCCATAACCTTCTGTCAATGAGTTTAGCATAATCTGTGGTTAATTTAAGTATTGCTTCAGCACAAGATAATTTAACCAATTGAAGAATGAAACGTTTTTTTCAGTTTTCAAATAATAGCTTGGGCTTTTGGGCTTATTAAATCAAGTGTTCAAGAAGAACATTCAGCTGTTATAGCTAAGTGACCTTTTTTTTTTTACTTGGTTTTATCCGAAGTACCTAGTTTTGCACTAAATAACAGTGGAATTAGTACCTGCATTAATAAAGGCAACATATTTTAAAATAAAGTATGCTTTCTGCAAGTCAATTTCCATTTTTGCAACAATTTTTTTTCTTAAGTTGCTCCAACCTACTGATGCTATGAAGACAACATTTATATTTCTGATGTGGTTTCCTAGCTTGGACAGTATCTTTAATACAAAGCAGGCAGTAATTGTTGCTCATTAAGTTTTTAGGGGGTTTTAGGGGTGAGGGTTCACCAGCCTATCTTCTTGAGGAAGTTATCCATATATCTGAGCACAATACATATCTAAGATTTACTGCCTTTTCAGTGTGGATGAGAACAGTACTTTTCCTTGTAAACCATTTTGAAATATAGTAAGAAAAAGCATTCAGTAAAGGCAACAGAGTGCTATGACTAAACGGCGGCAAATCAGACTGCTTTTCCTGGGGGATAGGTTTCACTGTACTCAGTTTTGCCAAGGGCAGCCGGATCTGCCGCTGGTTAGTACTGGACTGTAGTCGACGTTACCTAAGTCAAAGTAACATTCCAGCACTAGCACTTATCTCAGGTTCAGACTCATCATTGTAGGAACAATCTTGCAAACATCTAAAATGTTTATTTCTGTTACTTATTACTAACAAACCATTAAAAACCAAAAAGGGTGGGAATCATAAATAGCTTACATGTGTATTGACGAATTTCATGAAGTATGGACATGATTCAAAAATTTCTAAATTTGAATGATTCAGAAAGGAATTTTATGGGAGCAGGAGTATTTTTGTCAGTGGCAAATATCAAGACTTTCTAGTCAAGAGAGTGAAAAACCAAACACAAGACACAGAATCAATGTCACTGTGACAAAGATTGAATTTGTGGCTGGCAAATACAGAGATACAGCCCTCAAATATTTGTATTATGAAGCTCAAAACCTAATGTGCAGAAGGAGATAGTACACATTTCTTCCATTATGAAATTATCTTTTCTGGATATATTATGCCAAAACAAAAAACACAGGTTCTTACATGGTATAGTAACTCTTGGGACCCCCTCTTTTAACACCTCTGCTTCTCCACTCCATAGAAAACAGACTGGACAATTGTTTTTTTCAATTATTGCGCTGCTCATTCACCTCTAAATCCTGCAGTGCACCACTGCATGAAATGCAGGGATCAAACTTACGACCTTCTATCTGACTCAGTTTATGAATATATTCTCTGCTCCTCTTGAGCTATACTTCTCTTTTGCTCATCTTTTCTTCAAACCTATGCTTCTATATATCCTACAAAAAAATGCCTGATGAATGGGAAAGTATTTCTGTATTTTACTGAAGGATTATTTCACTGAAAGTTCAGACTAAAGATAAAAATATGAGATCTGGGCTAGCGAAAAATAACTTTGACAGGTCAGGTCATCAAAAATTTTGAAAAAAACAGAAAGAGATTTGTGTATGTACTTGGAAAAAGATTACCCCCACACAAAACATGTTTTTAAATATTTTTAAAAGTTATCTCCCATCTACTTCACATAGAGACTTAATCTTTCCCTCCTTCTTGGTCTTTGTAGAGTGGTCAGTCCCTCTCTTCATTCACAAATACTATACTGGAACCTACTACTGCATAAAAATAAATGTATTAATGTATTAGTGAAAAACTAAATTTGGGGCTGCAAAAAATCACACTGAAATAAAGGACCAACCTGCCAGCAACATATCACCCAATCTGTGAAAAATTCATGACGTTCTACCTCTCTTTCACTTGCATGTTTTAACTGCAACAGATTTTTTTTTTCCTAGAGCTGGTCTATAACTCAACTATCAGTTATTCACTTTGATGCAGTAATCACCAGGAAAAATATATAGCTGTGCTACCCACTTAGGTTGTCAGAATAGATTATCACACTCTGGCCGAAAAATCTATTATTTTAACATTTCACAATATAAATACAGCATTCAAATAACAGCCCTGGGGGAGGAATGTTTTCATTCTTGGAAAACTTCCAGATGTATTTTTGGAAAGAATTATAATTTTATCTTGTTGCATGCCTGGGCTTGTTCCTGATATGATTGACTGAGGTACCGTGCAGATGGTGAAGGCTACAGTCATTCATCACAGTAATGTATTTTGTTGCCATGACCTTATTGCGCTTGAAGTTAATGTGCAGTTACACTTTCAATTATTATAGAATAATTTGTAAATCTGAGTTATTGCCAGCACCCTAAAAATCGATAACAATTGCATTTCTAGTGGCATTCTCATCACTGGTTACTGTTCGTATTCCAATACAAATTGAAATAATTAAGATTCGAGCACATGACATAAATTATCACTGGCATTTGGCAGGTTTGTGCTACTAAGCAGGTGCTGCTGCATAATCAACAACTTGTTGAAAAGCCAGCCTCCTGTAACCCTGTTTTTACTAGCACAGTACACCAATGGAAGCTGTTGCCTTAGTTATACCTGTAAAGTATTACACTTTTTTTTTTTAAATGAATGCTCATTTATAAACATAACAGAACATTTTATCAGATTATCACATCTTAAAGTGCAAGTGTGAACTATGTTCTTATATTCCTCAATTTAAAAATTCATTTCAAGGGAATGGGAACCTGAAGACAATCCCAAACAGAACAACCGCTACAGCCACCACTATTTATCTTGCAACATTTCTGATAGTGCTCTTCCCCCATTTACTGGGGGGGAACAGGTGGTTTCAGGGCGAATGTCTCTAAAGACTGGAGAATATTAATAATTTGCTTTGCTTTCTTCGAATTAGCGTCCAGTTCAGGGGAATTAGGGATTGGGTAATAACATAGCTGGAAATTTAGGGATTAAAAGTGCAAAAACCCTGAGCACAACTCTCAAATCTAGGTAGACTTCATCTGGCAGCTCTCAAAACTTCCACTGAATGGCACTAGTGATGCCGTAATCATGCTCTTCTGATGCAACATGGTTTCTGTTCTTACTACTGCCTCTTCTACCTGCTTCTGTTTCAGCTGAATGCTGCATAGAGTAAGTGCACGCTGGAGCAGGGAAACTCAGCCTCCTTCATACTACCATAACTGCAAACTCTCAGTGCCTGAGCTTTACAATGGAGAGACTTCTCACCTCATCTCTGCTTCTGCTATAATTATTATCTATTACTTTTTCATACAGGTGGGATTAAGTAACGATTAAATATAAAATTTCAGCTGCAGGGTCTTCTTTATGTCTCTAAATAGCGAAGCATAAAAATAAAAATCACAACAGTCCTGAGAGTTCTCAGAGAGAATTGCAGCCCTTTATGCAGGATGTACTTTCGATTTTCATTTGGCAGGCTACCTGCCTTCTGGGTGGTCTTAACATCTCCAAGTCCTCTGGCAACTGAATGGACTTTTTTTCCAAAGCAACTGGCCATATCCTCCTTTTTTGAAGTTATTATTCAGCCACTTAGTCTTTTCAGTTTCACTCAGAATCTCTATTATAGAGACACTTCTGGTGGTTCTTAATTCAGATAGACAGAAAGTTTCTAGTAACACTGCATTATGCAAAATCTGCAACAAATACAGAGGGCAGGAACAGGTTAAATATGTTGTTAAAGAAAGAAGGATGTTTTTAAAAGTCTCTGGAGTGAGCACAACAGAAATTTCAATTCTTACATGATCTGTCTCTTAAATGTACCTCTGAAAATTTATTTTATATTTTGCTTCTGTAGTTCCATCTCTTAAACAAGAGAGATGTTAAGGTATTAATCTTTTCCTTCTGGTGCTGTTGCGTGCTTACAGTGAGATAAGAAACGTCATGTAAACATGATATTTTAGCAAGGAGTACTTCAGCACCGTAACATGTCCTGTGATGAACCTCACAGGGGAATTCAGGAGAGGGATTGGGAGCACAGCAGAACCAAGTCTTGGCAGGTGTTGGCAGTTACAAGCACACCAACAAAATGGGCAAACAGGCTTCTCAATGTGCAGCTTTCATTTTTCTTCAAAGCGGACAGGATATGCAATACGGATAGAGCAGCAAGTGAGGTGATAGCTTGAATGCATTTGCATACTACAGCCATCCTGTTTCAGAAAAAAAAAAAAAAAAGTGGAGAAAAGTGCTATTTGGTCATGCAAGAAAAAAAAGAAGAAACCCCTGAAAATACTTTGAAACAAGAAACACTGTGAGGCCAGATTAATATCATTTTTTCCCAATTTCTGTAGATGTTATATGTTTAGCAGCAGTAGCTTAGCTGTGTTCTGAGGAATGGGAAGGTATCATCTTAGTAGGAATACTATAGCTGACTTTCAGAGAATTTGCATGAGATTTTTTTAAAATTATGATATAAATTCTAAAATCACAGCAAGTGTTCCCCCTTTTCACTGTGACTCTAGATTGTGTCAGCACATTTCTGGATCTAGAGAAAATGCTCTGTTAGCATCTCTTAAAAATTTCTGCCAATAATCACTGAAACCTTCAACAATATCACCAAAATCATTCATTTGCATCACATTCTGATTGCAGCAGAAAAGCACTTGACAGTGTACAGTGGTGGTATCACTGCACCTTATTTTTAAATGGTTTCATGCATAATTTCTGCACATGCTGTTTTCTGGCTACAAAAGTATCCACTTTTTCAGAGAAACCCAGGTATTACTTTGTTATACTTAAGTGTGAACCACCGGAACTTCAACAAGCTGAAAATTGTTAGGACTTCCTTGTGGGAGGATATACTCATGTTATTAACACGTCAAAGCTTTCTTATGAGGCTGTACTTAAAATTCTTAGACTATGGTTTAGAAGTTCAGTGAGTCTCAATATCTGCATTGCACACCATTTTTAGGTTATAGAAAGCAATGACCTTCTAACAAACTATTTAGGTGCAAATTAGTTTCATTCTTCATTTTATATTAAATCTAAATCTGTATGAGGCAATGGTTAACATGGAAATCAAGACTACCACAGCAAATAATCAATGGGAATAATTATATCTCTGAATATACATATTCAGTCTGACTGCAATCTACCTCCCATATGGCTCAATACATTCACTAATAACACTGCTTGGAGAAGATTTATAGTGTGATTAAAAACTGAAGAAGTTTTAACAGAAAAACCCAGGTTCCCAAGTTATGTTTCCTAGTAGGTTTATCGTTTTCTCTTTTATTCTGAAATCCATTATCTGGCTGCAAACTGCTAGATCCTCCCAAATCTTATCTCACATTTCTATACAGAACAACATAGTTGTGTTTGGTTTCACTGTAGCGATAGTGTATCAAAACTGGAGCATCAGGAGTTCAGTTCTGGAGAACAGCTTCACACTATAAATCCTTCTCCCCCTCACCCCCCAAGACATGTCTGGTTTTGAAATTATTTCTGCCAAACACAAATTATTACTAAAAGTTTATCTATGGCCATGCGTACTATATTTTCAAGTTTTCTGTTTTCCGCAGGAGAGGACCCACATGTTTAGATAAGGCTAAATTAATTCAAGTTCATTTGCTGTCTTTCAACATTTTTGACTGAACAAGAGAGACACCAGTCATAGGATCTTATGATTCTAAGACAGAAATAGATATTCCAATGAAGAACTACTCCAATTACCTAACAAATAGCTTGAAATTCATAGAGGTTTAATCAAGTACTATGATGACTTGAATTATTAATAATGCAAAAAAAAAGTCTGGCATATTGAAAGACTACTTGCCCTGTAAAGAATATGTATTTTATTTTATGTCTTCTAAAATGCATGCTGAAGGAAATGAGGATCACTACAGAAAAAAAATTAAACAGTCAAAATATTTCAGGAACCAGCATCTTGCATAGATTGTCATATATACCCTCTTCAGATTAAAGGCACTTTGTGGATTTTAGAATAGAAAATTTAATGACATTTTAGTGACATAATAGTTTCTAAATAGCCTTAATATTTATATATATATATATGTTAAATAGCCTTTAATATTTTTCCTAAGATTGTTGAGTTCCTGAGGTAGTGTATTATTTGTTAAATATCTTAAGCTTTTATTTTAAATTTTATTTTTTTTTAAATAAAGCTACATGCATTAACCACAAGTTCAAGCAGACTAAAAATACAGTAATTTCAGTAATTCTGGAAAGCTTTTGCTAGCTCTGAAATTCAAGTTTAGATGGTGGCAGAATTTTAGTATCTGATTCAGTTCAGTGTGTAAACCCATGTAGATATGATTTATTTTAACCTCTGTTATCTGCAATTCCACATTGTTAATACAGGGTCATGTCCACAATACCTGCTATACTGAAATTGTACTGTCAGCCAAGTTTTAGTCCCAGTATTTCACTAGCATTTGGACAATCAAGGCTGTCATATCCCTAGCTCCAAAGTATGTTTATTTTTCTTCAGGATTCATGCTTACTTCTAAGATAATACGAATTTAATAATATTGACTGACCCAGAGCTCTTCAGTTTGAGTGCTCACATATGCCTTGACTGCCCTAACCAGCCTAACCAGAGGCCTCTGTTCACACACCCGGTCCATGGGCCCAGGAGCTCAATTTAAGAACAGGCTTGGCTCGTAGTCCCACCCTGAGCTATGCTGCAGGAGTGTTTGTCTCCAGCTCTGTTGTAGTTGTGCCAAGCCATAGACGCCACAGATCTAAACCCCCACCTGCAGACTGACTTCTCAGCTTGACCTAGGGCCTGCCTAATTCGCTATGGATGTACCTGGTAATTACTGCTTATGTCTGACCCTGCCTACCATCACTAGATCTGATTCTAACCCTAACTTGGGAACTTGTGTTCCTGGCCTGACCCTGAATGCATTTCGTCACCATGGACTTGTTTGAAGACCTGGGTGTCCGCTTGCCTTACCCGGGTACTGTGGCACAGCGCCCTGGTTGGTGAGGCTTTTCCCATGTGGGGCATATTTTTGCTTTCCATCCTTTAGGCAATAGTGAGGCCTTGTAGTGCCCTGACACCAGTTTTCTGGAGTTATTGTAAAATGACCATCTGTTAGACCACAGTATTTCTTAATTCATACAACCTACTTTGCTTTGTAAATCTTGAGCTTTGTAGTATTATAGCCTCTGTAGTATTATGGCCTCTGTGTTTTTTATTTGGCAGGTACTGTGGAAAGGCAACACTATCATTTTTCTTTTTGTTAACACAGATTTACATTTCCTGATTTGGCATGTTTGTAATTATCCAAATGTGTTTCCATTCCAAATTGCTGTTTGCTGTCTTTTTGCAGCTGCATTTGGATTCTTAACAATTTGCCATCTCAAGGTTGTGAATAGCCCAGTTCCATTTATGCAGGCAATGATTATGCTTTTTTTTTAAATAAAAATAAAATAAAAATAACTAAACCTACAAGCTTATTCTTGCAACTCACATAAGGGTAAACAGAAGAGAAATAAAAAAATATATGGCCAAAAAAGAGTTAAAGAGCTAAATAAGCAAATAGTTACATCAGGGAAGGCTCCTGGTATACATCTTTCTTATGTGAAATATTGTGTATTGACTCAGCTGGAGAAAAGAAAAAGCCAAGCCAGAGCAGTGTAATAATCTCCAATTCCTTCTGTAAGTAGGGAATTCCTAATATTTCATCTGTGACTTATGTGGCATCAGAAGGGGTGCAGAACAAATTCTTACTGGCATCAGACATCGGAATGGAAGAGTATGGGAACTGATTACGAAGCTGGCAGTATCCTTCTTTTTAAAGGTATCCCTAGTTATTCAGGAAAAGTGAATTCTGACAATTTTTGACAACTTGAAGAAACAGAGGTGCATTTTATTATATAGCATCTGCAGTGTAGACAGCTGGCATGCATTCATCTCTTTTTAATCATGCACTGAGGCCGGCAATTCCTCCCATCTGTGCCTTAACAACAAGGAGCTCTTTCTGCTACATTTTCATGAAGCAGACTTGAAGTTTAACACTACTCTGTCTTCTGTTTTCTCTAGCTGACCATTAATATCTTTGGAGTAAATATTGCGTAGTCACCTCTCTGGACCTAAAGACAGAAAACGCCCAAGCTGTCTTGTGTTCCAGGAGATCTCCCACATACATAGTAAAGGCAAGGACTACGTTTCAGGCATTATTCAGTGTAAAAAGGAAAGAAGAAAGGGCCATTAACGCAGATGTACTTGCTAGTCTACAAAGCATGATTGCATGCAAAGTTTGTAGAGGCCAAATGGTGGTAGATCACTATACAGAGTAATGATGGCTTCTTTCTTTGTATTAATCTGATCAAAAACCGCATGCCTCAGTGGAAGAGGGAGCCCTAAAAATAACAAGCTTTAATAATTCTCATAGCTTTCTATGAGTACCTGGTCTACCTCAGAGCTAATATATAGTAGTGGCAATTACAGAGAGCTTTCTGTTGCAATGAATTTGAATATGTAAAAAGATAATTTCTTTAAATAAGCTGGAATTTTACTACACTAAAGATGCAGAAAAATATTCAAGGATTGATTTCTTGTCAAGACAATGTATATTTTGGTGAAGGAAACGTATCTAGATCTTCAGCTGTATTTTTCTTGTTGAATTTTTGCTGCCAAAGCTATAAATGGACAATAGATCATTAGAACTAAAATGATATAAAATGAGAATTAAACAGCACTATCAAAAGTAAATCTTTCATTGAAGCCTTAGGTTCTACCTGGCTTCAGGGACTCAGCTTTGTTCAGCTGGGAGCTCAGTGTTTTATGGAAGACCTAGAACTCCAAAGCTCCATATACAAACACAGACAGAAAAAATAAGAAATTAAAATCGTTATAAATAACGATCAAATCTTCTGAAAACAGCAAGAGAAACTTACCATACAGTTTGGCATATCTTAAACTTGATTCACTAGGGCAATGCTTTAAAATCCTGTATGCCTGTGAAATTGGACTTCTATTAATATTTTGCATTTCTTTGTCTCAAAAAGAAGAACCATGAAATTCTGGCAGCTGATGAAACTGGATGTTTAACTCAAAAAGGCTAGAGATTTTTAATTCTTTTGTTTTATTTCTAGTGCAGCTAATTTGCCTTTTTGCAAGTATCCTAGCAACCATTTTCACCCCGCCTTTCTCCAGTACCATAAAGGTTAGGTAAGGATTCTAGAGAGATTGGCCTAAAATATAAAACAAACTGACAGAAGAACATTTCTTAAAGGCACAACTTGCTTTAATAATATTCTAAAAACTCCAACACATTTTAAGGGAGAGGGGCCAAGAAGCAGAGAAACAATCATGAAATAACTTTCAACAGTTTGTAGTGCTATGAAATATCACACTGAATTAGGGCTTAAGCTTCACAAAGGGTTACCTTAGAACTAGGAAACATTATCTACAAAGCCTCAGACACAAGTCGATTAATACAGAATTTGGTGAGATGAAAACATCAAGCAAAAAAAAAAAGTTGAAATGTATGGAAAACCAGATTGTTCTGCTGTAGCAAATTATTTGCATTCAAAATTGGGCACTATCAAAGCCCTCATCACTTTTGCAATTCTGATAAGATTTATATCAATAACATGACATTAGATGACATTAACAGATACCATTTCCTCGTCAAGCCTCACTTCTGTCGGTGTAGGCACCACGAGCTGTCAGACTAAGTTAGACATCACCAGTGTTAATTGCATTCTGAAGTAAAGTGTACTGGGTATACTCAAGTTACTTATTTCAACTAAATGCTTACTTCTGACCTGCTAGAAAGTTCTAATACAAATAGCATTTCCTTACTAGGAGGCTATATTTAGCCATTTATGAAATTTTAACTACTTAAGTAAAAATTTGGTAGGTCTTGTGTATGTCCACATGGAATTAAGGCTGAATAGCATAGCACAGCTGCTGAAGGCTGTGTAATCATGTTGGTTATACAATCACCTGGGCTTTTGCTTTGGATTTTTTTGGTGGTGTGTTTGGTGGGGTTTTTTTTTGGGGGGGGGGGGGGTTTGTTTAATT
>Ga0065711_1032066_pt1 | contig 28123 bp, 19 predicted proteins | sample Hoacrofraction12_FD_59098 | JGI IMG/M metagenome (GOLD analysis project Ga0065711, IMG submission 59098) | Hoatzin crop microbial communities from Cojedes, Venezuela - Epithelial fraction 12 v2 (version 2) | ecosystem: Host-associated > Birds > Digestive system > Esophagus > Crop | place...
GGGGGGGGGGGGGGGGGAGAATCACTCGGCATCCACGAACAGAGACTATATGAAACACCATCAGAAGCATTATCCTCCCTACATCTGCTTTAGTACGAGGAAAACAACTGAATCACGCCTACAGAAATCCAAAAAAAAAAAAAAATCCTAAATTATGTACTTCATTTTGATCCCTGCATTTCTATAATCAAACCTGGAGCTAGGTGAACTGCTGGGGAAGAGTTTAGAACTTTTATCTTCAGTTTTCTGCTTTTTAAAAATTTCTTTCTTCAGTCATTTATCATCCTGGAGTTTTCCTGTTTTCCAGGATTTCTTCTTCCCCCCTCATCCCCCCTTAAGATAGCTAGAAGTAAAGGACCCACATCTGTAACCTAATACTGGCTCCAGTTCGATAACTCTGACAACGAGCAAAAACCCCTTGAACTTTCCACTGGGTTCAGCGAAACTTTATAAATGTCCAAGTTAACTGCTATTAAAGTAGGATGGGGACCTATATTTTCTGCCTCAGAAGAAGGCGGCATTTCATAATTACCCTCATGTATTGATTCCCCCAAGCATGCCAGCAACGTTTCTGAATCTCCATGGTCTGTAAATATTTCTGCACACTGTATTTCAAACTCTTCTGCAGTATTGATTTGCGATGTACCTGTTATGCTAGAATATTTTATCATTACAGTGCTTTTGCAGCTTTGGTACTGACTGTGTTTTTCGCCTTTCCGACAAGCATGCAGCAGTTCAGGTCTCTGAAGAGCCACTGCCAGGTATTACCAACACACACAAGCTAAGATTACTTAAAAAAATAAGGTGATGTTCTTGACTGAGCGATGCATCTGACTTCATGTCAGACACATATGAACTATTAGCTCAACCCAGCCACTAGCCCAAAATGAGTATGAGGCAGCTCACCTGCTTCTCTCCCACACTTTCCTCCATGGAAGAAGCAGCTCAGCCCTCCGCAGGTGACACACATGCCACTCCCACCAAGAAGTGTTTGGGAGAGGTAGAAATTGGAAGAAAGCATCTTCCCAAGCTTCACTCTGAGCAGCACCTACACTCCCATTTGTCCTGGTGTCTCGGTGGTGGGGTGCTGAGGACCAACATCCAGGAATCACAGAGGTTCCTGGCCCTGGTGGAGAGGAGCCAGGCCAAAAGCAGAGCAGACAGCCAGCAAACGCAACTGCCCAACAACAACTAGATGGAAAAAAGCAGCAAATCTGGCCCTCCAGTGCCTCATACCATACATATTCTGAAAAATTATGCATACATGTGGTGTGAAATGCTGCCATTCTGGTTCAGGGATTGCAAACAGGGAGTCCAGAGGGAGGTGGGATTGAAGAGCGGGGTTTGTTCTCAGCTCCACTACAGCTCTCCTGTGAGCTCTCCTGTGAGACTTCTGCTAAATCGCTTACGTCTACCTTGCTGTACCCATTCACCGCTATATTGGAAAGACACATGAAGCAATAATGTCATCTTCTTTCCTGAATCTTCTAGTTTGTTTTCATGAGAAGCGATCTCTTTCTTAGGGAAATTTGTCTAGATTAGGCAGAGAAGTCAAGTCTGACCTTCCCCTCCCCCAAAAACATGCAGACTATGCATGGTGGGGGTCAGGATCTGCGTTAAGGTCCCCATCTATCACTGTACAGCCACCAAAACAGCAGTCACTAAGCCAGGCACTCCTGTTGTCCAGCTGTTAGAGGATCCAGAAAACACAGTAGTTGAACCCAGTCCATCCTCAGAGTGTTTTTCGCAGTGGATCTTCTTGTGTCACATCAGTAGACTGCTTCACATACAGTAAAGTCGGAAGGAGCCTGTGAAACACCTCCTCTCCCTCCTTCAGGATATATCAGGAATCCCTATTTGCAGCTCGAGGAAATAGCGAGGCAGAGAAAGAGGGATCCTCTCATCTCAAGACACAAACGTGATGATGGCAGCTATTCATTCTGCCCAGCTCTAGTCAGTAAATTTAGGTGCCAACACTGAAGATATGTCATCCGAAGCTGCCCATATATTGGGAGGGGAAGGTACCTCTCTGAAGTGTGCTCAGAGGACTATGTTAAACTTCTGTTTGTCCTCTCCTACCTGGTGCACTAAGGCTCCTGAAATGCAGATTACACATAGTTCAAAGGCAGATAGGTCTTAAGTCAACATTAGCATATGCTTAAAGGTGGTGTTCAACTGTAAGCATTTCAATGGAGTGGCAATTATTAAAAAACACTGTGGAAAAATAACAGGTTTTTAATATTAGTATGGCTGGAAAACAAGCTAGGGATGGGAAAGGGATCCTTCAGTTTCTTTCCTGTATAACGATCTTTTGGGGAAGAAACCACAATAAACTACCAGGTCAGTGTGAGTTCATAAGAAAAAATGCCAAGGCTGCCTTTCTCAGGATATTTTGAGTGCATTCACACTGGAAATACGCAAGAATAAGAAATCTCATGACATTTCTGCCAATTCATGTCTGGATCGTATTATCATTTGAGAAAGAAACCGAGCCCCTCCCAGAACGGGAATTCATTTCCATGAAGAGTTGTGAAACAGAGCCAAAGCTTGGAGTGGATCAAGGGGGAAGCTAGCCCGGCGCAGCCCCAGGACCCCAGATCACCCTGCAGCAAGTGGGGCAACCCCCCCAGGTCCTGCTCCTGGTGGCTGGGGGGAGAGCTGGGAGCTGCTCTTGCTGAAAGCCAGGCACCAAAGCTGAAACAGGAGTTTAGAAGCTTAATTTTAAAGACACTTCTCTTTTAAAAAAAGAAAAAAAAACAACATGAAAACAAACCACTTGGCCTCTCCTAGTTCACATCCCCCTGTGAAGGGTATTCACTCAGGCTCACAGCAGCCTTGGCCCTCACAAAAGCTTTCCCATAGGGAAATCACCAGAAAAAGACTACCTCTGCTGCTGTAGACTGCACCTGGGAGGAGCTTTTCTCTTCCTCTTGACCAAAGCAGGAACCTAGAGACATCAACCACGCTGGGCAAAAGATAACCTCCGCAAATATTTCTTACACAGCATAGAGGAATTCACCGATCCCCCAGCCAGTACTAGCTTGCACACCACTCTGCAGAACCAAATTGACTTGGGTCAGGCTCGTATACACCATGTGCAGGTAGACACGTGCACACAGGTCTGTATGTGTGCACACCCATGTGCACGAGCAACAACTTTGTAGTTATTGTTTCATTATAAAATAGTCTTTCACAGAAGCATATCTTTATTTAAAAAAGAGTCAAGCTGATATAGCCCTCCTCTTCCTGTTTTCCCCTGGTCAGATTGTGGTTTGCCACTGCATAGTTGGCTTATTAATTCATTCTGTGTTTTCTGTATGTCTTTTTACTTTCTCCTCCCACAGCACCCAAGATCCCTCAAATACAGAAGTGGGCTTTGCATATGTGGTTGGTCCTCTGCAGTTGATGGATCCTGACGAGCGTATCCTCTAGCAGAGCTCATGTGCTCCCTGGGCTGGCAGCCAGCCAGCCAATCCCAAATCAGGTTGACCAGCTGCATATAGTGTACTGAGACACAAAGTGGATGGGAAACCATGGCGTTGCGTGCCAACAAGCAAGGACCGTGCCTGATGGCAGGAGAGACAGAAGTTGGCTGCATAAAAATCTCACATCTGTTTGCCTAGGAAATGCCACCCATAGAGAACAGTACTGACCAGACAGAAAGATTTGCCAGGTGCTTTTAAAGGCATTTCCAACCCAAAGAAACCACCAAAATGACCCTACAAATGGCTAGGTATTTTTTAGGTTTATCGCACTGAAGATTTCCCCTGCTCATGCTCCAAGCTCAGGCAGACCCTGAGTACCTCTTCCCTCATGTTCTTCCTAGCACTCTGCAGACTCCATTGCTTGTGATCAAGCACAACAAGCTGCTCATCTTTTCATACACGCTAGGTACAGTCAGTCATCTCCAGCATAAATGCCTGCAACAGGACATCCATTTGATACATAGATGACCCACAGAGGTCCCTTCCAACCGCTACCACTCTGTGATTCTGTACCTTGCATGGAATAAGCACTGACGTTCCTACTCCTGCATCCCATCATAAGCCACTCACATACTGACTTTGTGGGAGGATATTCACTTTATCAGACCAGCTAGGCAAACAGAAGTAACATTACGCAGGCATCCATCTCCTTGGATGTCTACGCGTTAGAAAAGCACTGTCACATCAGAGAGCTGCTGCTGAGTGAGTGTTAAGGTAAACACGTGTATCAGTGCGACACATCACAGCCTCTAGATATTGAAGGAGACACTTCAATAAGGTCACATGTCTAGTGCCAGCAGACAGGCAACTCCTTGCAATCCTTGGAAACCACCCAGCGCTTAATACAGACAGGCATTTCAGGGAGACTGACATGACATGATTATGCCCTGTATTGAAGCATAGCTCCACAGCTAAGTGCACTACCCAACTCACAAGGACTGAGAATCAAACTCCTTTCTGTTTCCACATATTTTCAGACAAAGTCATTGCATAGGGGTGGAGGTGTTTTCACAGCAAAATAGGTAGTCGAGGCTTTTTCAGACTCAATAGCTTGTAAAGCACCTCGAGATTAAAAATACACAAGAGAAGCATAGGAGTCATCTACTGTGGCTGCGCAAACATCCGGCCTCTATAAACCCAAGTCCTCAAGGCTGGTTTCATTGTCTACCTTCCAAGTGTTACTATGTCTTCTCAGACTTGAACTATAAAATACTCGGAGAGTGGAACGTTTCCTACTTTGGTCTTACAGAGCATCTAGAGCCATGAGGCCTGAGCCCCTGTGCTAGTAACACACAAAAAAATACCTTGAACGCTGCTGTTGGGTACATGATTTATTGCTGCTGTTCTCATTCAGGCTGACGCAGAGAACACCCGGGCTAACCAAAGTTACAGCTCTAAAGACTTGGAGCTCTTGATTCTCCAGATCTGTAGACTGACCCCCCTGAGCTGCCTTGCACGGCCCCATTCCCGCTTAGCGGGATGCAGTGCAAGGGCTGAACCTCTCCGTCCCACCACGTGCCGCTTCGTGTAACTGTGCCTGACGGCTTTCTCTTCCCACAGGTTAACGCCTTGAGTATTTAGCAAAACTACTTGTGTACAATGCTTGCCGTGCTGTTCACACAGGAAATCAAAACTGTTTATTTTTGCAACAGGCAAATTGTGGGCTAATTTATACAGATGTATTTATTCAGTGACTCATTAACAGTAAGTATCAAGAACCTAATTTACTGCAACATCAGCCCATAGATTGTGGCAAATTATGTTACACAGGGAAGCAGGACCCAGGTCTGTCAGCACTGACTTTTAAAGTTGAGGTTTATTTTTAGTATCCATTTCACAGCCAGATTTCTCCAGCAGAATGGATTCTGTCAGTACTTTCAGTCAATGCTTAAGCACCTATCTTCAAGGCTTTTTTATTATTGTCAGTATCATTATTTTTTTATTCTAGTGACAATTTAATATATATATGACAAAATATAAGTGTTCCTGAGGATGAAATAGGAAAGCATGTAGGGTCCAAGTGCTTAAAAAAGCACCTCAATAAAATGATGTCAATAATAGTTTTCTGGTTCCTCTATCAAGCCAAAAAAATATTGCTGGGGTGGTATAAGGAAAGGAAATATTTAGCCTGATTTAAAATAGCTTTTAAAATTTAGATTTACTTCACCTAGTAAACAAATGCAAGCTAATCTTTTCTTCAGCTCCAATTTGGAAAAGTCTGTATTTAAGGCACTTGTAACAAAAGAACATAAGAAGGATCAACACACAGATAACCTGCAGAAGGAGACGGTTCTCCTTGCCAGCAATGGTCTAGTGGCCAAACTATGCACCTTAGAGTCAAAAGAGCTTTTTTCTTCCCTCCACCTGATTCAAAGAAATTAAGCCATGGTCTCTAACCATCAGGAGAAAGTTGTAACTACCAGGTAGGCTGCAGGCTACTCTGAGAAAGAGTTTTTCCTTGAGTGTCTCCTATTGGAACTGTTCTACTTCTCAGTGAATATGTGTAGATTCATTAAGAGACAGAGAGGCTAATTAGTACACTCTAGCTAGGAAGGCTGGGTACCCAATCCCAGTCCCTGCTCTACTGAATATCTCATTATCTGTACAAAGAGGAACTAGAGGTAAAAGACAAGTTCTAAACATTCTGTTTTCCAAGCCAGAGCATCCTATAGCTTGGCAGGCAGAGAATAGGTCTCATGTACGGCCACATCATGGTTGAGTGCCCTGAGAATCTGATTCAGCACTAAAAGACAATCCATAATGATCAATCTAACCCAGAAAATCCTTCTTCCCCCTCATCTTTAAGTATTTAAGGGGAAGAAAAGAAGGGGAAAGGCAGAAGAGTCCCATTCTGGTTTCAAGACACACATTCAGAAATTAAAGTCCCTAGAACCAGCAGTGCCTCCCAAAAACCTCAGACCATAAGTCCCCTTCCTTACTACTGTAGATCAACACCTGTTAGCTTGGTCAGATGGTCCCAGGGTTTTAAAATATAAACAGTGCACATGTTTCGAGTGCTGGGTTTTTCTTCTCACCATGCCTTTCCCAGATTGACACATGCAAGCTTTAGTATAAGCATTCATTTATTGCTTGCTTTTGAATCTATAAACAACCCATAAAAGATTAATACATATCCATGAAGAAGATTTTTATATCAGTCAGATTAAAATTAATGAAATCAGTCAAGTAAGTAGGTGGCTCTTTTACACGTTTTTATTCTAACATTACCCTATCACATGTTACCCTGTCCTGAAAGTGTTTTAACGTATTTTGTATGTGTTGTGAAATGCTTTTGTGGTCTCTTGCCACTGCACCCTGGTGAAAAACACCCCCTGGTTAGAAGTCCTTAAATAAATTACTAAATCCAGCACAAAGGAAGAAAGGCAGTACAGAAATTGGGGAGGAGGAGAAATCAGTGCGAGGAGAGAATATATTCTTAGACACAAACTCCCTTGCATAATACTTTGTTCAATAGATCGTATTTTTCTTTAGCACTGAGGGAAGAGGCTTTTTTCAGATTAGAACAGTTTGAGCATTTGATGGAAGGCAAGGAAAGTTTATTTATAAACAGAACTGCAACGGAACAATAGGCACTAACATCTGTAGTCACTCGTGAGTTAAGTTTCTAAGTCTCAGCCTAAGAATATGAATTATTTCTCTGCACACCATCCAGTTCATCACCTAGCCCAGGTCAATGAAAGTAAGAGCCCCTGAACTACTTTTTTTTTTTTTTTTGAGAACAGACATACTCTACTTCTGAAAAGCTTTTAAATCATGGGGATGAGGGGGGAAAATCATTTCTTCTCACCCCTCTTTTTCTCTGCACTGAAGGTATAAAACAGTGTTTCACCTGCTGACACTCACAGACCAATAACTTAATTTTTTGGCACTTACTTATAGACTCAATAGATCCATCCACACCTGCTTTCCCCTTAATTAGCTGGCTATCCAAAGGCTGCAGACTGGCTGCTGCCAGCTTCCTGTACTAATAGGAAGATCATTTAAGGCTGATATAAAAGCACTAAATAAAGAAATAACAAATTTCATGCAGAAACACTGACAAGGAAAACATTAACACAAAAGGGAAAAAGATAATAAAAACTGAGGGGGGAGTGCATTGTTGGGGAAGGTTGGTTGGCAGTTTGTGCTGGATTTTTTCAAGTCAAATCAGAGAAACATTTAAGTCTGTAAAGGTCTGTAGGGTGAAGAAGAAATAGCACAAGGCCCTGATCCCATACTGTTGCACTACTTTCAAGGAGTTTTGGATCGCCACCAAGGAGATGAAGTCTTTAGTCTCCTCCCGCTATACATCTCAAAGAGAGCTGCTGTTGTGGTAGGAGTCAAACTATTATTAGATTAGCTATTAGCCAGAGGGAGAAAAATGCTTGAGAGAGATTTACTTTCCACAGTGCTATCAGCTGAGTTGCTAGAACAGTACACGTTTGAAGACTAAAATGACAGGAACACTGTAAGCACCTACAGGGGCAGGGAATAGCTTCTTTTGAAGAAAGCACTTGGGTCTTATTTTTCCAGGCTAGTAACATGGGGGCAGTGTTTACTGCCTTTAGCCAGCACACTTCCTTGCAAGAAAGTGAAATCTCTCATCTAGGGACAGTGTTGAGGCAACACCCTGTTGAACCTTGCAACCAACCCATTTCCAAAGAAGGGTTTTGCTTTGAACAAGGGCTGCAGGTTGCACAGAAGACAGTGGTTTTCTTCAGTGCTTTGCTGTTTTTAAGTTCCTGCCTTAACATACAGGGTACAGCACCCAGCACAAGGACATCCTCATCTATCTTCTACCCTCCAGACAGAGCCGTAATTACAAAGTCTGAAAGGTCTGAGCAGTGGTAGGACCAAAGTTTTATTTTTAGGAGAGTAGCTCCAATAAAACACTCAAATTTTATTGTTTCCAAGGCTCAAAGAAAAAAAAATTACCTACGGTGTACGTTAGGACAGGAGCAAAGGAAAACTGTGCAATTAAATACCTAAGGATGAAATAGAAGCAGTAGGATAGTAAGAATTAATTACTCATCTGAGGTTTTGCTTTGACCTGCTATTCTGCAGTCACACCTATTTTACTATTGTGTTTCAATAACCCATTTTGTTCTGCTCCAAGGCTCAGACCTCTGATATTACATTAGATGAATTTCCCATGTTGTTCTTTTCTGTTTGGGAAGTGGTATAATTATAGTGACTGATTTGGAGAGTGATAGTTTGAAAGTGTTGCCCGGGGCTTTTTTTAGCTATTTCTTGAAATAATGTTAGCACTTTGTTGCGTCATTTTCCTAATATTGTGGGTACGCTGAAAAGCAAGGACAAGAGGAGATATTTGGGTGCATCTGTCATCATGGAGGACCAGCTTAGCTCTCATGCAGGCTGAAAAGGCTTTTCTGTTAAAAGGTTGAGTCTTCAAAGAGGTCTGAAATCTCTGCTGACTCAAACTGCCTGCGAATTTGCTGTTCCTCAAAAGCCCTGTTTGTCATCTGAAGTCAGAGGCTTTTGAGAGAAGGTGACTCAAGAAGCCTCTGCAAGACACAAAGCTTGGAGCTTAAACATCCAGGCTCTGACCCTACCCCTCGAAGAGGGCCATGCCTGCGTCGCTACCCTGAGCTCACTACAACCCTCGCCTGCCTAAAGACTGCCCAGGACAGCCTCCAAGCAAGAGCATCAAAGACTCCAGTGCACACAGGACAGGCCAGACCCTTCTGGCCTGCCACAAAGGTGTTTAATATCGTCTTGCACCCATCTGCAAGTGCCTCTAGCTCGCGCCAAGATTGAACTCCAGTGGAACGTGGGGTACGTGCTCGGACTTGGAGCCCCAGCTCTTCAGTGTGTGCTGGGGCAATACAGGGGCCAAGACTCAGCCCCGGTAAGCTCCAGAAATCCAGCTTAGAGGAGACGATTGCACGGGAGCTTAATGTACAGCCTCTGAGGTATTAATGTTTTAAGGGCATGCAAAAGGGGCTAGGCCAAAGATACAGGCAAGTTTTACATCTTGCCTGAAATGCAGGGAAGAGGGGGGAATGGAGATGTATCAGCATGCTGCTGTCACAAGCTTCAAGATGTTACAGCCACCACAGGAGAAAGTGCTGAAGACTTGGAGAGACAGACCACAGGTCTGAACTACCTTCCTCTTCTGTAAGCCCACAGATATTTCAAAAGCATGACTATAACTTTAATTCAATGGTAAGAATTGTTTTTCCCCACAAAAAAAACCCACAACCACTAAATCATAAGACACCCTATTTCCTCTTAAGTGATATATATATATATATCAAGTAAAAACCTATATGTTAACTTCAACTGTTCAAGTCATCACTATTTTCAACAACAACAAATTTCTATTACTATGGAATAAACCTAGGAAATTCACTGACAAATATCTTCATTATCAGAAAGTCTGGGCTGCTCAGTAATACGTACCAGTCTGGATAAGCAATCCTTTGGAAATAAGAAAATTCAGCTGTACAACTGTCCGCTGACCTCAGCTCCCCCATAACACACTTTGTAGATGCAAGGAAAGGGGGATGACCACTGATGGTTATCATGGGACAGCATCCAACACCTTCCTTTTTGCTAATGCACTGCACCATAGGCATGCTGTACCAAACAGAAGCTGTGCACACCCACCCCATGCCCAGCTATGTAGCCTACAGAAGCACCTCAGCCCAGCATTAAACCTGTAAGTCAACATTATCTCATGCCTTGCTGCCATTAAATCCCCATTTCTAGATACTTGTCTCCTTGCTGCATCTCAGTGAAGTGAAATTTCCAAGTTGCCCCCGGCACGTAGGTGCTGTATCCCTTCTTGCATGCATATACACACACGCAGGTATGTGCATTCAGCTTCTTTTCTCACCCGCCCTGAAATTTTTTTCCCCATTATCGTCCAAGCTCTGCCAAACTCCAGCTAATCCTCCCACCATTCCATACTGCTCCAACTAATACAGTGACTGCAGCTGGAGTGGTTGCAGATAATTCCCAGTGAGCACTGCCAGCTCCAGGGGGGCAGAGTTAATGTTTTATTGGCATGTACCTTGATTCTGTATTTCCTGGATATGATTTTTCCACTTGGAAAAGTCTCTGCTACAACTGGGTCATCTCAGCTCTGCATTAATAGGGATTTTTTTTTTTTTTTTCCTCGTAACCCTCAGAGCTTCTTTGTGGTAAGGTAGCTGTAATTATCTTCAAAGACTTTCTTTCAGAGTTTTTAGCATCTCATATTGCATATCATCACTAGAATCAAACTGAGATTTGTAAAGCAAATTACAAATCCCAAATACTGAACGCAGAAAGCTATAAATGTAAGTTGACCAATGAAGACATCTGCTTACAAAAGAGAACATCTCTGCAGCATCACAGAGTGATAAATCCCTGTAGGTGTGGGAGAAGAAGCTCGGCACGTGCTGGGAAAACAGGACAGAGCCAGGAGGTCACTGTTACTTCCAGGCAAATGTTCAACTTCTAGGATGCATCCTCCAGTCACTTAAAGCAAGGGTGATGACAGTGCAGCAGGTTTGAAAGCCCTGGTGGGCTTTCAGCCACCACCATTCCTAGGTACGTGGGATGAGCATCACCCTCATTTTCTGGCCTTGTGGGCAACCCCACTGAGTCAGCCCTGTCAGAGGAATTGGTGGCCTTCCCTCCTTCGGGTAAGCAGCACCTTCCCCTAGAGCAGATGGGCAGGGTGGACATCCCTGGTGCCACACAACTCCCTGGGCCCCAGCACGCTGCAAGTGAAGACAAGCAGAGCCCACACATAGCTGCTTGGCGTTGTACAAGCCCTACCAGGCCAGCAGTGCTGGCACTTCACCCTCTCAGCCTGGGGACAAGCCAGGCAAGCATGTGCCGCCATCTAGAATAAACATCTACAAGGCCTGGTTGACCACCCCCTTCAATCCTACATTCACCCAGTGTGCCCACAGGGAAGCTTCTTCAACCTTATGCCAAACCAGAGCATTATGACTTTTTTCTAGTGGTTTGGCACAGTTTCAGGATTCTCCCTTGATCCCCAAGCCTTGTCTAAATGTAAACTTCCCACTGAGAATGAAAAGAGGGTGAACCAGATTCTGCAGCTTTTCCTTTTCTTCGCTACTCAGCTGCAAATCATTATACAGCAGGCAAAGCATAAGAGCATATGGCTCCACGGTTGCTAGAGATGAGCAGGCAGTGCCACATCCTCCAGCTGACCGTGTAACAGGTACCTGCCCTCATAAAGGGAACGACTCTGTTAGAGGTCTTGCAGCACATCATCAGCATCATCTGGTACCAGCAAGGCAAGAGGTGGCAAGACCCCCTCCTCCTCCAGCCTCCACCACTGCTCGTTTCCTCACTTTTCCGCAAATTGACCAACTCTCAAGCCACATTGCAGCCGTTTCCTCCCACCTACTCTGTGTGAGTGCAATGCCTAGAAGAAAGCCTAACCAGATGTGGTAGCAACTTGAACCAGCCCAAAGCATTTCATCTCAACATACGACAACCTCACCAGTGCTGTTATACATAAAGCACACGCACACCCACGTGCAAACAGTCACTCGCAGTTGACTGCTCCTGGAATGGCTGAAAAGCAAGCCCAGGTTCAAGCCAGCTATAGTACATATTAAAGCTTGGAGTTGGAGTTTTCCCTTACCATCACTTAAGAACATGACAGCTTTCACTAGAGTGGAGACTAAATGATGTGGACAGAGTTGTTTATAGTGACCTTGATCAGAGATTGCTCGTTCAGCAGTACGAGAGATGTCAAAATTTGGCCAAGCAGACATTTCTCCAGGGTGACCCAGTTGTTTCAACAGTGACAATCACTGGGTGATATACTATGCTTCCCCAGTCTCCCCTGCCCCAATGCCACTGGAAAAAAAAAAAAAAAAAATCCTTTATCTATTAAATAAAACTACCAATAGATTTGACTCACCCTTTTGAATAAACAGGCTTGAGCAGAGGTTGTTTCTCAGGAAAATTATCCCATGTCCTCTATGTCCTACCCTATCCTGCTGCAGTACAACTTGGATTTTAATTCCACAACTAGAGTTTTTGGCTTCTGCATTCCATACAAGAGTTTTTAAGTAGAGACTTCTTTTTATCTATTCCTACAGCTGCTTCTTACAATTACATTAGCTATATCTATTTATTTTCCTGCTTGGGAAAAAAAAAGAAAAAAAACAACACACAAATAGTCAAACCAAGAAACTCACCATTATGTCTCTTAAAGTATACATGCACTTTTCTATAAAGCTCTGCAAATTCTGCAAAGCTTCATCCCCTTCTTCTCTTAATAAAGCTCATTTTAAAGGGCACCAATATTCCCAAGGAAATGGTGCTGCCTTCTCTTACTGCACCAGAAAACGCATTTCAAACATAAACAAGCTAGCAGCAACCATATCTTTGTTTGGCAAATGGAGTAGTCTCATCACTTAGTCCTGTTCACAGCAACACACAAAGGAGTACGCCGTAGCCAGGGGTAATAGCTGATCCCATAATCTGGCACTAACACTTAGAAAGATTAATTACCCTATTAAGATCTTAGGCACCACTAAGAAAATCTTTGTATAAACCTTTTAACTTGCAACAAACACAGCATATTTGGTGCCATCAGTTTGTTGCACAATAAAGGTTCTCACCCTCCCACACTCGTTCAGTTTTGTCTCTGTCTCCCATACTATATAAACACACACACACGTGCTCTCACACACAGCTTTTTTTTTTTCCCTTTTGCCTTTTTTTTTCTTTGCTGTTTTCCCAATACAAAGGAAAAAAGTACAAGTGTGTTTCGAGCAGATAAAGTAAAAACTCCTTCTGTCCCCAAATTGCCTGCCTCAGAGATTAAGCAGAAAGAGCAGACGCTCGCTGATTCAAAGGCTGCTGCTGTGTCAGAAACCAGAGGCACCTAAGCAGATTCAGGTTGTAATCCCTACACAAATTATATATCCAAAAATATGAGGAGGGTTAAATTATTAAGGCATATTATCAAAGGACACCTTCTAAAGTACATCGTTACTGATTAGTGCCATCAGATGCCAATGCAAAATAGCTCGTCACCTTGGCATGGCCTCCCGCTTCCTCACTATCTCACTCTCTCACTCCGTCCTTCGCCGTCACGTCATCACCAGCAAGAAAAGCTGCAACAGTGTGAACAGACCTCGATAAAGCCACTGTGAGTCATCCAGCAATGTTCAAGATCACCATTACTGCCTCGGCTATCCATAAGGCGATTGCGCGCGATTAAAGTCTGGCACAAGAGAGAAACGCGTGCTTCAGGCGCAGCCTGCGGGGAAGCGGCCGGGGGCTCTCCCCCGCCGGGAAGCAAGGAGGACGATGCAGGGAGCAACGCTTCACCTGCACCCCGCTTCACCTGCACCCCGCTTCCCTCACTCACATCTGGGGACTAAGCGCCAGACTTCCCACACGGGAAGAGCTCAGGCTCCGAGTCAAAGGCACAGTTTAACATTTCACAGTCCTTTTGTGAGGGAGCACCTCCAAAAAGAGCATTGTAAAATCATTGGCGCTTCTGTCTCGCACAGGGAACGGTGGGAGCACCTCCTACCCTAGATCCTAAACACAGCGGGCATCAGCCGTGACTTCAGACGGTCAACAAACTGCCCATACTACAAAGCTCACATCTGCTTTGATGCATCTCCTCCGAATGCTTGTTGCCCGCGCCTACTGTTTTGATTTCAAAATGTATCTGAAGAAACTGACTTTGGGAACATACCAGGAATCCAAAAAAAAAAAAACAACATTCACATCCTAAAACATAGCTTTCTCATTGTTCATCACAGCTTTTCTTGATAATTGCTAGGCCCAAGTTTTGTCAAGGATGACTTCATCTGCCAGCTGCCAGTGCAGGTGGGTGAGTGGTCATCATTACTGGTACACGGGGAACATTGAACACAGCTACAGTCCTTCACCGGGAGTTCTCTGGACAGCTTTTGTTATTCACATCAGACATCAGCCACACAAGTAGCCGCTGCTTTGCAAACCAGACCCCGATGCCCGAGCAGACTGACCGTGTTTCCAACGCTATCCCCAAGAACACCCTCAGCAGGGTGTAACCCAGCCTCGCTACGCAATCACGTTGTTCCTATGAGCAGTCAATGGCATTTTTTTTGCACAAGCCAACGCCGAGGACAGCCCATTTCTTCCTCCCTGACATCTGGTAGGTTTTGTGCGACTCAATGGCCAGGATGGAGGGCAGTAGCTCTAATAATCTCCCACAGCCGCATCCAGGTCCCTTTCAGTGCCTTATGGCCCGCACTGCTCCTGCCGCAGCGATTATGGAGGCAGCAGTTGTGCTGTAATTAGGATCCTCCTGGGCCAGCCAATCTGAATTAGCAGCAGAGGCCAGCTGCTCCGCTGCCAGCCACGTCTTTTTGGCACACCCTCCTCTCGGGCACTCATCCCCTCCTGGAACCCGTTCTCTCTTCCAACCACTGGCCACGCTCAGGCGGGCTTTCGACGAAGAAAACTGCATCCTTTCCTCTGCTGCTGGCCCCGTCCAACGCTTCAGCCAGCCGAGGCTTTCCCAGGGGAAGGCTGAGCCCAAAGCACAGCCCAGCGCTCCGGTGTCCCATCCCACAGGGACCTGCTGCTGCTTCAGTCCTTCCACCTTGTTTTCACTGCCAGAAGCCACGGTTTGCACGTAGCAGATGTGCATGTTTCTTTTAGTATCAAAAGATAAAGGGGTGGATATGTTCAATATTGCTTTACCCTGTCCTTTTCCCCTTCTGATAATTACCCAGAGAGTTACCACCTCCGAGTCACACATTAAGAAGCTCTCATTACCTTGCCTTTTCACTTTTGATTTGTTACCGTCTCCGATTTTCCTCTGTTCAGGCTTCAGCAACAGGCAAGCCACGGTCACGTTCATTCTTAGGCAGTTTTACTTCCTTTTTTATTATTATGAATCATTTTCATGTTGAGATGAATTATTTTCCTTAGCTTTTTTCTTTCCCTTTAAACATTAAAAAAGGAAAAAAAAAAATCTCACTACTGTCACCCCTCAAGAGAATCCCCTCAGCCAGTCTCCCAAGAGATGACAGCACCCTTGCCTGCAGTGCTATACAGCACGGTGCTACGACCATGGCCAACATAAGAAAATCTGGAACAGAGACGAGCCTTTGGTTTTCTTACAGAGCCAGCTGCTCGTTCTGACATGCCTGCTTTCACCCATCCACTGCTTGCAGGGGAGATGCATGGTCCCCTCAGCAGATTAAGCTAAAAAACACCATACCTAGTTGGTGCCATTCTGGTGAGGAAAGCTGACCTTAACTAGCTTCTTAACTTCAAGTCTAGGGGGAACTCGTAAAGAGGTACCAGGTTTCATGAAAGAAGTTCTGAAAGCAGGAAAGTTGTTCTTTAGTGTTCCCCGTGGGCGCAGGTTGACTTTACAGCTGTGTTCCCAGTCCTGGGTTGAAATTGTCATCATTCTTCTCTGGAATGAATTTCAAAATTACTCTGCTTTCAAGTAGGAAAAAAAAAAGTGTCTGTGGAGCAGTGCTTCAAGAATACCCATAAGTTTCTATCACCATTTGCTTTTGTTACAGTCTTTTTTCTTCCCCCCTCGTTAAATTAGCTTTTTAATATATGTTAATATGTTTTAATATGTGTTAGAGTGAGAACAGTCTTATGCTTTTTTTTTTTTTGGATTGTTTGCTTTGTTCAGCCACACTAAAACTGGCCGCAACACAGATTACGAAGCCGTAAGATAGACAGGAGCCAATAGGTATTTTGAAGGAGAATATATTTGGGGAGATAATGTACATATTCCCCCTCAGTTCAGAAGGGCACAGGCACACCACCATATGATGTTCAGCGCATGCCTCCACCCCACGGTGTTCGTTCAGCTCCCTCAGCCCCTCGCCCACCGGCTCAACTACCACAGGGATGGGACATGACTCCTTTGACACCGCATTGGATTTCCCTTCCCACAGAATTTACCCCAGAGAGGATGGCCAGAACATGCTGGGTGCCTTGGAGATGCCCTCAGCCTGCCTTGCTCTTGGGGTCCCGCTCCTCCTGCGGGTCCCCAGGGCTGTGCCGAGCTCCCCAGAGCCCGGCTCCCAGCGGCCTACGAGGATGCGCGCAGACCCTGGTCTGCGACCATCACAAGACGACAGCCCACCTGCATCATTTTCACCTGCTCTTCAGCAAACCAGGCTAGCAGAGGGCTTGGTGCCCTGCGTGGAGAGGAAGGACCGACAGACGGAGGGGCAGGCGTGAGAGGAGCGCAGGGGGGGATAATTCCGTGTAGTTTCCCTCCCTCTAGCGATGGAAACCCAGATTGCGGGTCTCCTCTCCTGTGCTTGGAGGGGGACGAGAGGCTCCCAGGAAATCCCAGAGCTTCTGCAGCAAACAGCCAGGCACCTCGCATCACACTGGAGGAGCGGGCTGATTTCTCAGACCACCTCCCCGACGTCAGTGCGGGAGGTGGGTGCCAAGAGACCACCATGTCCCAGCCCAGGGGCTCGGGAGCTCAGCTGCCCAATACCCACTTAAAAAAACCCTCTCTGCCCAGAATTAGGGGCAGGATTTTCAGCTTTGACCCATGAGGCGTACGAGCACGTTTCCTTACGGAGACAAGAACAAAATAGGATGATACAGGCAGACTGCTCTGGATCCTTCGTTGCATTTCGCCTGGGTTTAATGGTTGCGGGGCTCATAAAAGAGCATGTGTCTTCCCAACACCGCTTGGCAAGGCTTTTCAAATATTTACCAAATGTGTTTGGTATCCCCTGCTAATAATAGCCCAATAGGTCCCCAGATAGAGCGCGAGAGACTGAGGGACTCTTGTTCTGGCTGCTATTTTGCAGCCTTACTTCACAATGCTGAAAGGCTTCTCAGTTCTTGTAAAGGGGTAGGAGACAGGGAAGCAGATTGCAGAGGTTCTTGAGGCTGTTATTTTAGGAAACACTGCTTCATCGGTGGAATTGCACACTTTCTCCTACCAGAGTTGTGTGAGGTCTCCAGTTCCTACTCACTTTTCTTCAGCTCATTGAAAATGAGAATAAAAACCCATAGAAGCAAACAAGCTCACTGGAAAGCTTTCTTGGGCTTGCCCCTCTGTAGAGAAAATTACTGGTTTTAACCACACCACATCTCTGATAGCAGATACAAAAAATCAAAAAACAGAATTTCAAAACTCCTTGTCCTTGGCAATGAGATATATGAATAAAGCCCACCTATACAAGGGTCAAAGCCAGAGCCGCACCCTTTGCCATAGCAACAACCCTAAACCACCCGGAGCTACTCCAAGTGAAGAAAAGCCACATTTGTATCTTATGCCCTGGGCTAAGAGAGCCAAATAGACCTTGTTGGAGTACTTCCCAGCAGCAACCTGTAGGAGAAACCATGTTTCCCATACCTTTCCTTTGGTCTCTGTCACACACACACAGTCCCAAGGGGCCTGAAGTTCTCACTACACTAGGAAAAGGAAGTCAACATCATAAACCCTCTATGAAATCTCTGTGGGAACAGGGACAATGAAGAGGGGTTGCTTTGTATTGCCCCTTCCCACAACAGCCCAAATGCGGTCCCTGTGTGGGGACTCCCACCCCCCCCAAAAAGAGCCCCTCTCTGGGGACCACCCAGCATCATGTCTGGGGGTCCAGAGCCAGCACCTCTGCTAAGAGGAGATGCAGGGACTGACCTGTGCAGCTGGATGGGGACAGTCACTCCTGCCTGCACCACACCAGTGCCCTTGGGGTGCAGGACACACAGGATCAACAAAATCCAAACTCCTGCCCTGACAGGAGTGGTCAGCCCCATTCTCATTCCTTGTTTCCATCTTCTAACAATAGAGAGGGATCAGGCCTGCCTCAGCTGCGGGTCTTGCTTGGTGTAACAGAGCAGTTACAGCCTGCAAATGAGATCCAGGTCTCGGCTGTATATCCCTCCCTTTAAGCATCACTCAAGTCCCACTCCATCTCAGCTTGACTCAAACGTGCAATTAAGTGCTGTCCTAAGTGGAAACACTCCTCTGAACTGGGCTCAGAGACACAGTTTTCCCAAAGTACATTTTAGGAGCAGCAAACTGAAGGGAATGGCTGCTGTCAGGCATGGTGTCGAAGGCACCATCACCAAAAACAAGCCCTCTGGGGCAGTGGGGTGGCAAGCAGGTTGGACACAACTAGAGCTGGTACGAAGTGTCTCCTTCAACGCATATGCTGCTTGGTATTTGTCCTACCCCCCACCCCCTTGCCTCCCCCTTCAAGGTGTAGGGGGAAGGAAGAGGCAGAAGTCACCAGCTGTATTTTGGTGGCAGAAGCATTAACAGCAGTCCTCAGTGGTGGTGAAGCTGCTCTGTGGGGCACAGCTGGGGCTCTAAGAAACCTGGAGTGGGGCCAGCCCTAAAAGGAGTCACATCTCTCCCTCCTGTTCTTCAGAGCACCACAGCAGGCACACCAAGGACACAAACATTTTGCATGAAAACCTTGCGTAGGACAGCAACACAGCCCAAGCAAGGAGATTTGATGCATGTGGACACACACACACGTGCCCTCCGCTCGTGGCTTGACGCACAGTCTTTGCACCAGGCTGTAAACTGGTGTCCCGAAAACGAGATTACGCTTCATTACTTTTAGTGCTCCACATAGCACAGGCTTCAGGAACTGCTTTGCTACGTGTTTGTTGTCTCCTGCACTGCAGTGGTGCCCTAGGCTGAGCCCAGGTTCTCCCTGGGACAGAAACATGTCAACCAAAAAGCCTCTGAAGTGAAATATTCACCAGTCCTGGGTTTGCTTTCTTTCCCAGTGCACAGCAAGTGGCACATAGGGAAGATGGAGGAGATTCTTGTAAAAAAGTCTAAAAGCTCCCCATAACAGCCAAAGGCATGTTAACACTGGCACCAACAAGAAGCAAGGATGAGTCCACCAATTAAGGGAAGAGACATGCAATAGCAGTCAGATTTCTAGCAATATCTTCGTTTTTCATCTCCCTCAAGAATTCGTGTGCAGAGCTGGAAACACGGAGGAGAAATTGAGGCACATACAGGTGTCCTGAGGATTCACTGAGGGACATGGCAGGGCAGTTTTTCCAGGCACAGATCACTGCAGATGGGTGTTGAATATATCCACATTAGTCATCCAAGCACGTCTCTGCACACTACCTGAATTCAAGGGGATGGAGCAGGGTTGTGCAAGCAGAGACTACATAGGGAGGTCCCAAGGCTCACCCCATCCCCAGTCAACCCTGACCTTCCCTTCCCACCCACCCAGGCCAGCACTGGCAGCCCCCACATGCTATATGTGAGGTCAGCTCTGACCGTCAGTATTGTAGTCCTTACATTGGCTGAGCTGGACTTTGCTGGATTTGATTCACAAGCAGTGACCTGCTGTTAGCCCTGTTCCACCACATCCTACAGCGACAGCTACTTACTTTGGGCCGACGGCAACTCATCCTCATGGGCTGGTCCCTTTATTTAACACTTTTCATCTGGATAGTCACCCTTAGCTTCATTCTAGATCTTGGACTCCCAAAAGCTTCTGCTGGCCACCTCCACCAGCTGGGACCACTCAACCACTGGCATCCTATAGGACCCTCAAGACCTATGGTATTAGCTGGAACAAAACCAAATGCTCATGAGAAAGGTGTATGTCTGAATCCAAATTGCATCCACCTCTAAAACCAGACAAACTGAGTCTCCAAGGACATCACCACAAAGGAAACTTGCCTGTGGCATCGCAGGCTGAAAGCCCTCCAGGCCACGGCTATTTAGGTGCTGGACCTACCACCTTTCGGTCCCTCTCATTTGAGCTGCTGGTAGCCTGAAGCAGCATCAGGCCACATGCTTTTGGGTGACTCAGCCTTCTCCACACCCACATCTGAGAAAAAAAATGTCAGAGGAGTGCAGGAACAACCTCATGCTCCATTTCAGCTCAGCTGTTCTGGAGTCAACAAGCTTACGCCCGAGGATGAAAGTGAATGCATGGGGAAGACAGGAGCTGCAAAACATGCTTAAATGCACATGTGGTTTCCATATATTTACTTCACAATAGTCAAAGTGTCACCCAACAACATTATGACAGCAGCATTTGACAAACCAAGAGACGCTCCTGGTTACTAGGTGCAGTAGTTTTTCTACACAGATACTGCGATTTGTCCTTCAGAAAACTTCACAGCCTTGTCATGAATCTTTATGATTTACAGTACCTGCTGCTAGCTGGAGCTCACAGATGGAGCGCCAGTACTCCAGACTGACAATACGCAGCCAGTAACGCTGAGTGGGGATGTGTCACCTCTATAAAGGTTGAAAATAGGACAAAAATATCAGAGAACAGAATAAACTTCTGGGAGAGGCTATTTTAGTCTTCTAATCTGAATATTCAGGCTTAATTTGGTATTTTACACGAGGCCAATTAGACACCCACAAGATGACACAAGACTGTTTTGCCACCGGTGAGTGTTCTGGGTTTGTAATTCTTCTGCTAGTACACTTCGTCACTTGGTCAACTTATGAGTATCTTTCCAGGGGGGGCAGCAAGGGAGGAAACATAATATCTTAAAGAGATATTAATTAAAAAGCCATCAAGAGACCATCCTTCCTCACTGATGTACCCAAATTTGCTTAAGTAGGTTACTTGCCATTTTTAAACACCTGAATTTCAAGATACCTACCAAAATCAAGCAGTTAACTTTGTACTCTTGAGAAATGGTGGGGGCAGGGAGGAAAAGGAAGAAAACACGTACACGCATACTTCCCTGGCTTTTAGAAATCAGGATTTTTGTTATATCAACACCAGATCATCTAGAAAAAAAATTTAACACACAACAAGCTAGTTGTGGGATTGCCCAGCTATATTTAGCTGTTCAGCAAGGGCACAGAGTGCTTGGAAAGAAACAGGCAACTGGGTATCAGTGGAAGTCTCTGCCACGGCAGTATTATGAGCCAATGCTTCACTGCTTGTGGCACAGTCTGGAAAGGACTGCATTCCTGTCTGTCATGAGTAGATCACTTAAAAAGTGATAAGAAACATTTCTAAAGGAATGATGAAAAGTGTCAAAACATTTTAAGCGTTAAAAGCAACAAAAGATTTAATTCCGACTTTTCCTTCTCTGCCCAGCCAGAACTATTGTCATCAAGGATGCCTGAATCATCTCGTAAATTTTTTTTCTCTACTCCCCCCCAATTTAAAAATAATCCTGTAAGTTTTAAAAATAATCCTATAAATTCTAGGCCTATGACACATTTAATCAAGGAAACTGAGCCCTCCTAGCAGCCAAAGCAACTTCTAGCAGACTTGCAGACGCACATTAGGAGATGTGGACACTATAGACATTAAGAAGCGATGGAAAGTTTTCAGCAGCCTCTCATAGGTGCTATAGACTTGAGCAGAAGGATGCACAAGCTCATCCCATGCATGCCATGCACGTGTCCACTTTATACATTGCAAATCACAGAAGAGGCTAGAACGACCTCCAGTCCCAGCTCATTAGTGTGAGCCCAGTCACAGCTTAGCTTTAGCATTAATAACCTGAACTCTGGAGATGACGTCCTTATCTAAGGTGGCTCAGGCCATACAAGCAAGGCCACACCTGCTCAGCACAACCTTAAGCTTGATGGGCCATGCTCTGCAGATGGAGAATCACAGAACTCAGTTTCTCTCACAGCGTGCACTGGCACAGACATGGCAACCATTCTGCAATTCTAGGTTCAGAGAGATAACTTTAAAGCATAATGAATGGTCAGGATACAGACCTTTATCAGAAGATATTCAATAAGCAAAACTACCAAGCCTCCACCAATACCAGCCTTCACAGCAGCTGACATCCAGCTTCGTCTCAAACTCTACCTTCCCAAAGGTTAGAGCTTTTCCCAGCTGAGAGCACAAACAACGTGAGTTTGCCCTGTGGCAAACCTGCTGCTGACTTGGCAAGACATTGTCCAGCTCTCGACTGGGGGGGGCAAGCAGTGCTTGTGCAGATTTGGCTCCTGGAGCATTCTGGTCCCACAGGAGTTTGGAGAGGCAGCAAACACCATTCACCTTCAGGAGGAGGTGGTACAGGGCATGAAAGGGGTCTCAGCTAGAGAGGGGTCTTGGAAGAGATATGCATTCTCCAGAGGTTTTAGAGGAGCATGATTTTCCTAGGAAGACAACAGTTTTTTAGTGACCTATTTCCAAAAAATAAGAACCAAAAGCAAATTAAGTGTGTCATCATTTCCTATTATCCTTATGCCTTTTATTTCTCATTTCCCCTCACACACTGATAACTCCCATCTAATTAACTTTTTTTTTTTAAAAAAAAGGGGGAGGGGGGGCAGCCTTGGAGCTAGCATCATATGCCTCCAAGACAGGCAGAAGCTTTTTTCAGGAGATCAACAGATCTGTCAAGCACGGGACCAGTTGTCTTTGTGACTCCCATCAGGAGCCTTCTCGCCCTGAAAAGCCTGCATTGTGCTCTCTGTGGGCAGCAGCCGACGCAGACCTCCAGTATCTGATGAACCCGAAAGGATCGGTGGCTGGAGGGGAAAGGGGACCAGAAGGGTGACCCTCCTAAATAACTTTTGCAAAGTGACTCATCCTTTCACTGACAGCATTAACATCTCTGCTCCTGCCAGCTGGGCAGCTGCTCCGGCTCTCCAAGCAGTGAGGGAATGTTTTGTTCCAGAGATGGGGAAAGGGGGGTATGGGGGGGACACATATAACCCTTCTGCGTGCATGTGTAATTGCCGTATGATTTCAGCTATTTTGACCTAATAAGAGTTGCTGCATTAGTCACCAGCCTCAGTACGAACAGATGGATTTGCAAGAATTTAAAACAGAACGGGAATGAAAGAATAGAGACAGGATGCTACAGGCCACAGGGCAAAAGGGCATCCTGGCCATGGGAGGTGGGGAGGTCCCAGGGAGCAGGGCTCTACTGTGCCCAGCAGACCCACAGCACCCTGGGCTCACCTCAAGTGGTGGCTTTCCACCTCTGTGCACTACTGTGCCAGGAAACCCCATCCTTGTTCCAAACAACCAGATACAACTGCTCCACTTGTGCTAAAAAAAGTTTCTTATGTGAAAGAAAATGCACAGCTGACTTTGTAAAGTGGTTTCTTTAAAAACCCACCAATGTTAGGAAAGGAGATTCAGCGCACCAGGAGCACTGTTCCCACAGTGAATATTTACTTTTCCAAACTGGATCAGGCAAGGCTTTACCATCATGCATGGAAATATAGGCAGTTCTCTACTAAAACATTCCTTAGCCCCCCCTTTCATCCTCTCTACAGCACGCCCCCTCCAAAAGCTGCCTTTTCGCACAGGGCTCTGCTGACTCCACTGCCAAAGGGTTGAAGACATCTCTCCCGTGCACACTCCTGGCTCCAGCAACCCCCACAGAAAGAGTTCTCTCTTCCCAAAAGCTCCACCACCCAAGTCCACAAGAAAACGCCCACTGGCTTCCACTTTAGAGTATCAATTCCCACATTCCTGAAGCAGCTAACTTTCCCCACTCTGTCCTTCTATGTCCATAATCACTCTTTCCCTCAGCATCTTTCACAGAACCAGTGCAAGTGACGCAACATTCCACATACCTGCACCACCATGAGCATTTACCAAAGCACAGATACAGCCCTTCCTGCACAGGGTTGTAGGTGGAGCATGACAGCACAGAAGAGGACTCTGTTAAAGCACAAGAGGCATGTGGACCACAACATCCTCTGTTTGTGGGACACCTCCTCCTAAAAACAGGGGAGCTGGAAACATTGACTTCAGCCTGGAATGTCGACCCTGAATCCCAGTGCACAGGGAAAGAGGGAGAAGCTTCTTGCGCTAAAGTACAGGTCTGAACATCAATGAGAGCACACCCACTCACTGAAAAATTGTAAGGACCTGTCCAAGCACGTACATTTTCATTTTGAATTAAAAAGAACAAATTTGGGAACATAAAGGTTTTAAATTGTTGATTGGAAGATTTGCATGTAGACAGAGTATTGTTTTCTTCTCCTGGCTCCCTGGGTAGCAAAACAGAAAAATTATGTGTAATTAAAATGGAAAGAGTATCAATTAGCTGTGATTCTCCAAGCTGTACAAAGAGTAAACCAATGAGGAAAGACTGTTCTTGTCCTCTGGCAGCCTCTTCACATCAAGATTATTCTGAAGATATCTTAAATCCACTTAAGCATAAACTACGCAAACAAAATTTAAAAGAAATCAGTGCAGGTGGAGGGTTATTTACAAGCCAGTGTAATACTTGATCAAACATATCCTGAGGAATCAACTTGATTGCCAGTACTTGAGCTCGTTTCTTTAACACTACATCCTTCTGCTCCTTCAGTTCTGTCCCTGAAGTTTAAAGTCTGATCTAGATAGGGCCAGGTTTATCTTTTACCTCTACAGAAAGTGCCCTTCATACCAACACTTTCAGATAGTTCTAGAAAAAGGACACACACAAGAACAGCAGAAGTTAAATTACTGAATCCAGTCACACACAAAATCACGAGCTTAAAGGCGATGAGGCAGACTCCACAAAAGACGTTACCTGTAAGTCACACTAAGGAGAAAATTTACTATTTCACAATAAACATCATAATTCTGACATAAAGGAGTGTTTTATTTCTTTAAAAAAAAATCCACAAATCACAATTTTGGTTTTGATGTAGACTTACTTTCTTTTCTTTCTTTTCTCCTCTGAGATAATGCAAAGTCAGAAATTGCATCAATTATATCTATTACATCACTGTAAAAATGGCTTGCTTGCCAGTATCAGTAGTATACTGAGTACACAGAGCAGCAAGTATTAACATCCCGGGTTTATGTGAACGTTTCATATGAGGACAGATGGGACCGGAACTTTATGTAGACAGATACTTCTGATAGTTGTCTTTCACAAGAACAATTGCAGACACACTCAAAGTGGCATTAATTTAACACTTCGTGGTGCAAATCTTACATCTCAGTTCAGCCTTCCATGAGCCAGCCATTTGCTAACACAAGTACATCATTCTTTCATCTTCTTCATGCATATTCTTCGGCTCAGCACCAAAAGGGCTGAAGCAGAAGTACACACAGAACACATTTGACCCAAATAAATAAGAAGTCAGAACTATATTGAGTCACCATTTGGACACTGAGTCTTGTAAGAGTCACTAGCATCCAAAGAAAGAAGTGACCTGGCCAAGTCAGCAGACTGATAACTTGAGGTACAGTTTTCACTCCGTTTCAAAATGCAAATTATCATAATCATGGACTTTTACAGGTTGGAGCAGAAAGGAACAATAACCGCGTACAGCCGAGAGGAGCCTCCGCTCTGCACCAAGGTTAGCCCAATACTATGTGTCCTGCCCATCCTCTACCACGGCGTGACCCTCCTGGCCTTCCTCCAGGCAGGGAACATGCCATCTCCATACCACCTGCCAGCACACTTTCAAAGTATTTGTTGAGTAGTTATTTGTGAATAATTCTTTCAGTGCTGACGCATTTTATAAGTTGGCTGCAGATAATTAACAAATAGGGAAAAAACACAATCACATAGTAGAGTAATTCATTGCTAATTATTCTCTCAGGTCTAAGAGAGCTGTTGACCTTCTCGATACATTTCTTTTAGTTAAATGAGTACAAACAGATGCTGACCTTCATCAGAACAGTGCTGATCTATTTCCTGAGGAAACACAAATGAGAGTGTAAAGACATGGCCAAACATATCCCAGCCAGTCACACACTCGTCATCAAGGGCAGTTTCCAAAGTGCTTACTGGGTTCAAATGCTTCATATTTTGGAGAGGGGCAAAGGGTACTTCACACCTCCAACAATTCAAGTACAACAGTCTTGGAGTTAAGCAACTAAAAAAACCCAAGGAAGTAAAATGAGTGGGTGTTTGAGATCCTTTCAGCCATTGTTTTGCACATGTTATTTGTCGAGACAGCTTCTGGACCATCCTTACTCATCATTTGCATCAAGTTGTAAAACTAGGGACAGCAAGAACTGTGGGTTTGAAATGTGACACCACACATCACAATTTAATGAGGCCTCTAGGGCTACGTGCAACACAGCCTCATTCCCCCTGCACACACCAACACACTCACACGGTGAATCAGAACCGAGAGCATCTTGCACAGCACCCCAGGGCTTTATTTAAAGAAAACAAAAAAAAAAAAAAAAAAGTGATTTGTCAAAGACACTACAACTGCCTGGAAGGAACAAGATAGTCTTTTCTGAGTATTTGTGCTCATGGAGACTTAGAGATCCTTGTCAGGAGTGGAAAATGGAATCGGTCTGGTTTTTAATCCTGAGCAGCTAGTCATTTTAACAGCGAGGTTTCTGCAAAATCATTTTTGTGGACCTGAAAAGGTACACACACACGCCCCCTCCAACAGATGTGAAAAGCAGTTAAGTCAGTATAGATGCTCCATTCAATGCCCTTCCGAACAGAGATGCCAGTGCTACATAAAAACAGGTATTCATAGCATCCTCATAGAGCAGTTTCAGCCATCCAACTTGGACATCGTTCACAGCAACTAAACTCAGAAACCCAAGTTTCCTCTGCAGTCCCTGGGGCGAGGAGAGCGACCAAGCACAGCTCTGACTGCCTTCGCTAGGCTGGGCTGGGCAAGGACCACTGCTCCCCGTCACGCATTTTGAGACGCAAGTCAGTGACCCATGTGTGACCGACCTCATACAAGAAACCAGTCCAAGCGCTTTATGACAGGTTTCATCTCCCAGCTAACGGGGTTACAATCAAGAACTTTGTGTAACTTTGAAAGCACAATAGAAAATAAAATTACCAAAACATCACGTAGCCTTTTACTTCCATACTGAGGTGAAGAAAGAATTGCAATGAGAAACTTTAGCCTTTAATTTTTAAAGGGGAACTGACCAAAACTGCTCAGCACAACTCCAGGCCCCAATTTCCTTCCACGGCTTGTCAATCCTGTATGCGCTACTGTTTTCATCTACTCGTTGGTGCAGGCTCAGGGAAAGGGCTTCAGAATTCAAAAGCTGAAAATATTGAGTAACTTTGTCTTCACATAAAAATCATAAATTGCAGAAGAGACACTACGCATCATCTTCCCATTTTCACAGTCCCATCTTTCTGCAGGCTCTGCACGTACAATACATACACAACCTACGGAGCTGCCCGTTTGCCCAAGTACAGGCAAACTACCAGGGGTACTTGTAGCACTTTGTTACAAATTATAATACCCCATTCTACATTTTACACAGAATCCGAGACATGGAAGTTAAGGGCTTTAACGCAGGATTCGTATTTCATGCATGGTACTGGGCTTAAGGGCCGATAAGAAACGTGGTCTGACAGACCACCTTATCCTACCTATGCCAGGGTGTTGCATGTCACCCCCACAGTGCTGGTTTTGAACTTCTGAAAGGTTGATCCAAGAGCCTACACTGCTACTGATGCATCCCAGACAAAGAGGTGGAAGGGCTGGTGGCATTACCAGACCCCCCCCAGGCCTGTGACAGCTGGAAATTCAATAGCTGAGACACAACTGGAAAAGGAAATTCAACATTTGGATGACTAGAAAAGGCAATTCATGTCCTATACTGCAAGGGCAGGCAGAGACTTCACCACTTGACACCACACATCATTTTGACTTTGGGCAGTATGTAATTAGCACCATCTCCAGAGCACAGATCCCACATCCAGAGCTCTGCCCATAAGGATGGCTCTGCTGACCAGTACATTTCACAGGGGGGAGGCGGGGG
>Ga0065711_1032067_pt1 | contig 28122 bp, 17 predicted proteins | sample Hoacrofraction12_FD_59098 | JGI IMG/M metagenome (GOLD analysis project Ga0065711, IMG submission 59098) | Hoatzin crop microbial communities from Cojedes, Venezuela - Epithelial fraction 12 v2 (version 2) | ecosystem: Host-associated > Birds > Digestive system > Esophagus > Crop | place...
ACTGGAACAGGTTGCCCAGGGAGGCTGTGGAGTCTCCTTCTCTGGAGATATTCAAGACCCGCCTGGACAAGGTCCTGTGCAGCCTGCTGTAGGTGACCCTGCTTCGGCAGGGGGATTGGACTAGATGACCCAGACAGGTCCCTTCCAACTCCTAACATTCTATGATTCTGTGATTCTGTGAATGAGTTTCAGGCGTGATGACCTGGTCTACTGTGTCAGATCTAGCCAAAACAGTCCATGTGGTTGCATTGTAACTGCAGTAATGAACACTTGGACCAGTACTATATACTACCATACTGACACATTTTTCTGAGTTGTGAGGGAACAATGACAAGGAGAGGTTCATGTTCATATGGCTGTTTTATTTTGTGTCACATGAAAAGTATCTAAAGGCAAAAAGCAAAATCATCTTCCTGAATGCGTTTATGGAGGTTGGGCTTTTGTCCCAGTAAGATTTATCTGCCTGTTGGATTTTACCGGTGCTGTTCTCATAACAGTATTATAAGTTACTTGAGTATAGATTAACTTTTGCACCTTCTTAAGGAATACTTTTTTGGCAGTGAAACTTGTACATTCAATTATTTATCTTGATGGTGTTGAACTGCTGAGCTTTGGGCTTGCTGAGGTTTGAAATGGGTGAAGATCAGGTGGCTTTGAGAAATATCCCCTCCTACCCTACTATGTATGTAGACCTGCAACTCTGGACCTTGTACTTGTTCCCTCTTCCACATGCAGTGTGGAGCCCTATACAGGTTTGCTCAGAGATCCAGGGGGCTATACCTGCTTTTAGCGTACTGTTAACTTCTAAACAATCCTTGCCATATGAAAAAAAGAATCAATAGCAGTAGCTATCATTCAACATGGTTGTATGTAGGAATGGTTCATATGGGGAAAATGAGATGATTTTTCTCTGCTTCAGCTTGCTTCATATTTCCAGAGCAGTTAGGAATTACGAACAGTGATTTCATTGACAAACTTCACATTGACTCTGTTTTATATATCAATAGAAAACCCTAACTACTGGAGTGAAACCAGAATGTTTGATCTAGGTGAACGGTAGACTTCATTACTCTTTCAGTCAATCAGGAAACTCAGAAAGATGTTCTGATACCAGGCTATATGAGACTTGGAGTGATTAACTTTTGCCCATTAAAACAGTGTGCATAACCCTAAAACTCCACAATTGTAGTCCACACTTTTCCACAATAGACTTTCCATGACTCAAACTCTTGCCACATTCCCCTACCTAATCACTCAGTCCCTCTTCTCAAAATTCAAGGTGCTAACCCAGTAAGACATTCAGCTGAATGACGGTGAACAACTAGTAGCATACTATATGGATGAGTCTGTTGACTCAGTTGGTCACTGACCAGTGATCTTCCTTTCAAAGGGAAATAGAAACATTTGTGTCTGTGAAAACTGGACACAGTACAGCTTAATTCAGAAAGAATCAGAGTTCTTATTTTGTAGTAATGAATTATTATATAAATACTGAAAGTCGTCTGCTTATGTTGTGATTTCCCCAAAGGTTCCTCCAGCTAAAGCCATAGCTGAAGTAAACATTTCCACAGAAGCGGGGTTTTTCAACTCTAGGCCTCTGCATACCCCCCTGAATGACTTTAATTCACTAAAAGATATCAAGCATAGAAAAATATGTAAGTAAAATATACCACTGTGTTTGTGTTATAACATTAATATATCATTAAGTGCAATAAACATAATCATAGGATATAATATAATATAATGATGTGAAAATACAGCTGAAGAATTCTGTGGACCTCTGCTATAGTTAACATCATGGATTAGTAACTATTCTAAAACATGCTTAAATTTTGTACTACAGAACTAAATGTACAGAAAATAAAGATTTCAAGGATAGTGGTGTAAAATATAATTAAACTGAGCTTGTGACCACACAATGAAACATGGAAAATAACATGAAACAAAATGAAATTTACTGTGTTTTAGCATTTAGTGCCACCCATTAATATTTTTGTGTACTTCACTAGAGTTTAAATTGTACTGAGCCATAACTACTTTGTAAATACATATTTAAACTGAATTCCCTTTGGGACAAGCTTTGGCTAAGAAATCTTTAAGCCTGAGATAAATTGAGCATATGAGCACTTACTGCAGTGCAAAGAAATTCATAATTTTCTTTGACTAAATGACAATTCTTTTTGAAGGATTGGAATGGTTTTAGGCTGAAGTCATAAAATTATGAGAGAGTGATTAAAAGATTTGCTGTCACCAAATCAAAATTCAGAAAAATACTTTAAGCTGGGGAATATGTTTTCAGGTCAACAGAGGGGAATGGTTGGATACTTCTCCATTCAAGTGCAATTAATATTTATGAATCATTAATCCAAACAATTCATTTGCTATCTCATATGATGTGAGGCCACTGAAAAGTGGGTACTTGTCCAGGAAGATACTTCAGCAAAGAACAAAGCCCATGGAAGGTTTTCTAGCTCAACACCAAAAACAAAGAAATGGAGGGGCTGTCAGAAGTCCCTAGTAAGTAGATGTGCCCTTGGAATAACTCTAAGCCTTTCTTCTACTCCCCCCCTGCCCTGCCCCCCAGCAGAGCAATTCTAGCCTTAGGCCTCATAGGTTGTGTGATTTCTCCCTATTCTTGTGGCCCAGGTCGTTGGAAAGACGTACCATACAGCACCGAAAAAGGGGTAATGGCAGCAACCTCTGCACCTTCCAGTGCACAGGAGCCCCACTGTTTTGCAATTCAGAGAGTTAAAGCAGTCTTTTTTCTCTTAGAAATACCAAGTTAGCTATTTTGGTTTTGTGATCTTTAATTTGGAATAGAGCCTCAACGTCTTATTCTCTTTGGTAGAAAATTATTCCGTGTCTTACGTATTGCTCCATGAAGTAGGAAACCCTCCATCCAATCCTGCAGCCACAAGGCTGAGAGTGAGCAAGCACCAGGAGTCCATGATGCTGGAAATGAGGGAAAGAGGTCTGTGTGTTTGACCAGTCACATCAGCATCTTTTCCAAGCTGAGATCAGGGCTTCTTCCTTCTGCACTAAGAGTTGTCATCCTGTTTCTATGGTGATCTCCAAGAGACTGATGGATTTGCTGTGGTTATATAACAAGTTAGAAAAAAAAATGGCTTAACTGCTAGGATCTTTAAACACTGTCAATATTTTTGAGTGTAGCCTGCACATTATGACAGCCGATGGGTTTCATCTGCTTAAATGTGAGTGGATGTTTAAATAGAGAGAGAGAGGAAGGTGATCTGTCTGAGGCAGGCTTTCAGCCGGTGTACATGTCATCCGGTGACTGCTGCCTCTGGGCTTAGCAACCGTAACTTGTCCTGCTGAAGGCTTTGCTGCAAATCTACATGGAGGTCTTGTGGAGAGTCCAGCTTGTGAACTTTTTTGCTCATAGATGTGACACACGAAGTGCACAGTCTCTTCATGGCTACTCCATTTTTCAATACTCAATGGCTGCTCCATTTTTCCCTGGCTATCTGATGCTTTTTTGCTTGCTGGATCCACAGAGTTACACCCTGATCACACTAATTACACTCCAGCATTCTCCCTATACCTTTGTCAGAGGATTATTTCCTTCTCTCTCTTCTCTTCCCTTCACTTTACCAATACTTGTAATTTGATTGTAGTTTACACTGTATTTGGGGCAGGTACTTTTTTTAAACCACTCTCTCCTTCCTCCACTTCCCTCCCTGCACATACACACCATCTGTGATTCCTGGGTTTGTTTGGTTTCATGAAAATGTCATCTTTCATTTTAAGCAGACCGACCTCTCTGATTCAGGTGGATACTGCTGTGAATTAAATGCCAGGGAGGGAAAGCATGCTGTGCAGCCATGGGGATGTGGCAATACGTGCCACACCGGTCAATGCTACTGCAGGGTACACTTTGCAAAGTCTGCTTCTCTCCTGTTGGTAACTCCCCGTTTCCCTGGTCCTAGTGGTGACAGAGGAAAAACTCAGAGAATTCAAACCATCAGTTGTTGTTGTCATGATCTAAATTGTAGGCTAAGTGCTTGGATGTTTAGCTATCTTTGAGGCCTTTTGCCTCCAAAATGTTTGCTAGCTCTGCGTGTTACCCTGAGGTCTGGCTGCATGCACGAAATAAAGGGCTTGTTTTATGTTTGAAGTACAAATTCATCAGTGGTCGTCAAGGCATATACTTTACAAACTAAATGAACAGTGTGGCAATTAATATTACTATTTCTAGCTGTAGTTAGAACTTCTTATCGGGGATCTACCTCTACCAAACTATTCATGGGTGTTCCTAAATTGAATGACCAGTCCTTTGAAAGGACAGTGAAATAAGATCTGCGATGAAGTAGAGGTGGACAGATCAGAGAGGCATATGTTTCCTTAAAATATAAAGATCTTCCAAGGTCTCTGAGAATGTACAGTTGGGTTTAACAGCCTATAGCCTCACTAAATACAACTGTTCTTGTGTTTCTTACTTTATCAGCAGTATTATGCTGTCTTCAGAATAGTAATTGTATTTTTGCCCCTCCTTCCTTACATGTATATTCAAGCGCAGCTTCGGTATGCTTTCACCAAAACTCAAGACAATTGTTTGCAATAGCACTGTGTGGCTGCCATGATGTGCCACCATAATTTAACTTTCTAAATTACCCAGTTTTGTACATTTAATTGAATAATCTTTTCCTTAGTTGCCTGACAATAAATAAGCTGTACCTCTGACACAAAAGGACAATAAATACAGGGTCAGAAAATCATACAGTCTTAAATTAATCTCTAGGCAGCCTCCCTAGGCAGGGGAAGGTTAACTTTTCTAAAGGAAAATCATCCCACTTTAAAATTGTTCTCTCTAAGTCAGGTGAGTGGAGTCGCCCTTTCCATTCATCAGTGAGCAATTCTGAGTGAGTAGTTCTGACTGGATGTTTAATCTATACATGGGTAAAGTAAGGCAGAATGGACCTGCTTATGGAAAGGAGTGAAATTCATATGAATATGCAATTAAACCCTTGTACATCTCTTTCTGGGTAAGCATTGACCCATGATAGTGACTGGGGAACCTAAAAAAAAGGAAAGTCATGCTGGCACCACTGCAGCATGGAAAGAGAACCTTCTCCTCCACTGCTGGAAACAAGGGGTGTCAGGGAGTAGTAGGAGCTGTGGGCTGCAAGCAACTCGTCCAAGGTGAGGAAGACCTGAGTGCCAGACAGCGTAGAAATGCAGGTGAGTGGAGAAGTATGAGAGAGGCTTTCCAACCCTCGCAGGCATGTGCCAGGGCAGGGAATGGCTGCAGCCAAATGCCTTTTCCCCCAACCTGGCCTGTCAAATTTACTGTTGCGTGCTTCCTCCATACCCCACACGCTCTGCTTTTTGTACACAGAAAAATGACAGTTGCCTAAAATTCCTTGTGTTTTTCACTGATCTTGCCTTTCTTACCAAAATGAGCACCATTAGCAGAGGGAGCTGCTAATTTTCCATAGAAACCAGTGGAAAAGGAAACAGGTTTCAAAATAGCCTCTCCACATACACTTGCAGCATCTTAGTGCCTGTTGTGTTTGTTTTAGAGATGGGAAACCAGGCACAGCATGCTCAAATGACATGCTTGGTGTCATGCAGTATTGAGAGGAGGAAGCTGAGGGTTTTAATCTATGCCTGTTATCTTAGTCACAGCTTCTTCTTATTATTTTTGTCTTTTTTGATTGAATTTTTTAAACATTTGTGTTTTTTTTTTCCTTGCAGTGTATGCTTCAGCCTATGTTGTGCTTTTTCATGTGAATGATATGCAAACATCCATTGAATAGTAAAATTACTCATAGTTTCACAGGTAACTAGATTATGTATTGAAAGAAGGGGATGGCGAAGGGAAATCAGGAAATTCTCCGTTACTGTTTTTTATCATAAAGCAGAAAATTAATCTCTGTCAAAACTGAGATCCTGTCTAGACTGGAAAATACTTCTTTGGGTGTACCTAAACTGGATGTGTTTTGTCCATAATGGCAAAATCTCCAGGTATAAATACCTCACATGGTCAAGGAGTACTTTTCCAACATTGAGTGTATGTGCTCGCTGAACAGGTTCCTTCCATGTGAACACTGCTGTTGTGGTGTCAAAAGGTTCATACTCATGTCCAGGCAGCAAAAAAGTCATCCCTCTTAGCTCACATTCTGCATTGGAAAATGTACCTACTTCACGCAGACCAGGCCTTAGCTTTTCTCAGAGACTGCACTTTGGAACAGCTTTCCCCAAATCCTGCTCACTAGAGTAATCAGATGACTAGAGTCATTAGAATGCTGCAGCTGCTCTTCTAAATGTTTTCAGCTTTTCTACTAATGATAATCATGAAAGAAATAAGTAGTTCTTCCTACAAACTGATGTTGAACTTTATGTTGGTCCTAGGTAATTATTTATATAGCAGAATTTTTTTCATATGACGTTCTTTATTAAAGTGCAGAACAATGATACAGAGGCAGAGAAGGTGGTGCTTCATTTATGTTGTATCTTTGTCACTACATTGGAGGATAAAAGCGACGGTGCTGTATATCCAACACTGTAAACAACTTTCACAGCTCAGTTAAATGCTGAAAAGAAGATTGAGAGTTTAATCATTTACAAAAGCTGTTGTTTTCATAGCAGATAAAATATTTCCTTCTACAGCACACACTGAAAATGCTCATTTTCATAATATGCTAGTTCAGAACCAGTAAGTTGTAGCTCCATCTTTTGATGTTACTACAGTGGTGCTGAACTTTCACTGCTAACATAAACCTTTGTCACTAACCCAAATCAAGTTCATTATCCTTGCTTTTTGTGCGATGGCATTGCTTATCATGTCATCGTGATAAGGGCTAAGTGTGCACAATAGCCAGTGGAGGAAGATGCAGGTTTTGGCTAATTTTTTTTTTTCCCCAGCAGAGAAATGAATACCAGTTAAATATATATAAGCTTGATTTCAGCTGTGCCAATTGCATAAGTGCAAAGACAAAGTGAGTTGTGATTAGTCACTTGAAAATAAGCACAATGTTTATGCCAGGGCCTTTAACTCAGAGCTACTAGGTAACAGTTGCAGTGATTGGAGAAAAAAAATCCATGATTATGTGCATTGAGAAATCTCAGCTGACCAAATTCTGAAGTGTCATTTTCTTTTATTCTTATTGGTAATAATCCCTCTAATCATCTACTAAAAAGGAGTTAGTTTCATTTTGTAAGTAGGTGTGTTCAAAACCCACTACACTGTAGCCTTTTGACTCTGCTACTGGCTTTTCATAGTACTGGAAAATCTGAAAGTCTGTGTTTGAGCTTCTTCTCTCTGATTTAGGTTGTTCAGACATTTGATGGAGTTGGTGCAGGATTAGTGTTCAGGCCACTTGCTACTTTTCATCCAATTACACTGATTTCTTTATTTTATTGCTCACTTAAGACTGATTATTTAATCTCCAGCTGTTATCACAGAACAGCTTTTTCTGCGTCTCATGGAATCTTGTTATTGATCCAACTTGAAAGAATAATTTTTATAGTCTCATCTAATTTTTTTGTATAATCTTACTTTTATTGAAGGTAGGACTGTTAATCCATCTGTCATTTCAAGGGTGCGTTGAAAATCTTTCTCTCCACCTATGTTCTTATCCATAGATAAGTTTCATGATGTGTAGATTACATCGTGGCAATTCTCTCCTCTACTTTTCCACCTGGCTAATAGCCCCGTGACCTGAAATGTGTATGTCCCCATTTCTCAGGAGGTCAGCGAAACGTGGCGGGTCACAGCATATGACAGGAAGTGTTTCACAGTTCAAAGTGAGTAGCGGTTCCGGGAGCAATGCAGGACGCTTGTTTCCTGTGGATTCGTATTTTCAGGCCAAGATTCTATATCAATGAAGAGCATCAATGTCAGCTACTTCTTCTACCTAACTCCATATTTGCATAAAATATGTACAAACCTTAATGTCTTTTGAGTCTCGACTTGTCTTTGAGTTTGGTTGAAATCAGATGATAGATTTTAAAATAAGCAGGTAGAAAATGCCAGCGCATGCACCATACGCCATGATCACACAAGCTTTGCTTCCAAGCTGAGCTAAAAATGACTGCTGAAGGGTAATGAGCCATAATTACAAATCTGAATGAGATCTGTCTGCATTGTTTCACTATGAATGTGGTTACTGATAATGCATATCTGTTTGTCTCTACTGTGGATACTATCACCAGGAAACCTCCTGTAGCTAACTACAGCGTAACTACGTGTTCACTGAGAATTGCAACGGGTGTGGGTTTTTATTGTTCAATATAATCCGCCATCAAGGTAATTTGGCTTTTTTCTGCGAGTCATTAGCATAAGAAATTGCCTAATATGCTTCTTTTATTGTGAACTAATTCATCCTTTGAGGGGAAAAAAAGGCAATCGCTAGTGTCAAATCCTAAATTAAAATAAGCTTGGGAACGTATTTGGAAAGATAATGCTGATGAAAGTGAGAGTCTGAACTCCAGCTAAAATAAAAATCATTAGCTTAGCGGCAGCATTTACAATAAATAAGAATACTGCTTGTAAACTGCCTTGTTACACTGTTCAAGTAATGAACAGTTTTGTTTTTCAGGTTCGATACCAAGGTCTCTTTGTACTTGTTGAACTTTTTTTCCCATACGTCTTTGTCTTACCAGTCTGCACAAATCTGATCTTAAAACAGGTGAGCAGTAAGGCTGTGACTTTGTGTGCAACCTCTGCGCTGCTGGGCAGTTCCATCATCTTTATCAAATATACTTACACCTATTAAAAGTAAGCAGCAGTGGTAAGACTGAACCAATATTTGAACACCCTTACAGCTGGCAGTGCATCACTTTAATTAATAAGAAGCCTTTCCTCCTCTGTTAATCTTACCTTCCACCTTCAAAAGCTCAGCTGAGCAGCACTAACAGAATACATAATACCTCAATCACAGGAAGAGTGCTATCTCCTCAGCTGCTTCACAGCATCTGTCACTATGTTTGCTTGGTTTTTGAAAACATAAGAATACATTATAAGTTGTTGAGATGTCTCATAAAAGAAATCATCTTGTACAAAGCTATTAGAATGTGTAAATGGAAGTTTCTTCTGAAGTGCTCGCGGTCCTGCATTCTCTCTCGCCGAGGGAATTAATGTGCGTGGAAAGGTTATTTAAGCTCTTCAGTTGAATACTTCTTCCTGGGGGGTTGTTCATAATTCCACACCTAAAGACGCTCTCTTCTACAAAAGAAAACAAAATATTTTGGTGCACCAAAGAAAACTGGAAACTGTTCTTCATCCGTTCTTACTTTTTATAAGTTCTGCATAAAATCTTGCTTTTTACTTAACTCCTAAGCAATATATCGTTCCAGTCATACAATAACCATCTCATCACTGCACTATGCACCCAAAAAGCCCAGGAACCCCAGGTGCCTGAGGTTCAAGTTCATTCCACCATTCCAATTATAAAAAAGTATGCGCTTCCCACTGTGTCTGCTTTTGAAAATACATCAAAGCACAAGTCATATGCCCAGGACAATTAGCTGTTTCTCATATTGCTGGGCCTAATATTGTATAAAGAAACTCTGCACACAGCCAGTTGCCTCAGGTACTTTTGACGCTATGCATTCCTCTCCAGATGTCTGGGGGCTATGAAATAATAAATCTTCTATTTCTCTTGTCTTCCCAGAGGAGGAAAAAAATTAATGATTAATAGCTTTCTTTTGAACAAGAAGTGATTTATATATACTACCTGCATAGATAACAATCTCTCATTTAAAATACAAAAAAACCAGGCCAACTTTTACTTCCTTTCAAATTCCCCCAAATAGCAACAGAAAGGGTTTCAATGAGAATATTACCTTTTTCACCGGTACATACAACCTTTGGAGGATTTGGGGGTGTGGAGTGTTGGGGGTCGCTGCTTTGCTTCTGTTTTGACCTGATTGTTTACTGGTTAAGTAAAGTTACAAATTTTTTAAGGAACTCACAGATGATATCTGACAGTTAATCTACAACAGCACTACACTTTCCACACACTTAAGTGGCTCCACCAACTTTGCATTTTAGAGGAGAAAAGATCACACTTCTCATCCATTTCCACTTAGTAGATCACCAGCTGTTACACTTCTATACACAAAATGAGAATATGGGAAAGAAAAGCTAAAGCAAAATCTGCGTGCAAGATCTGCTTGCAAGTTACACTGTTTAATAAAATGACCTTCACACAGATAGAAGAAAAACAATGTAGAGATTGTCATTAAAAAGCTTCATTAATAGAACCGACTGTGCCTGCAATGCTTTTATGCAGGTGTTCAGATGAGTTCCTGTAACTCACACTACACCTCTGCTTTTCGCCCTCACTTACCTATTTCCTACATGTAATTTTTCAAGGCGTCTGTTCATCCAGCCTGTCTGGCTTCGGTCTCCTGTGGGTCCTCTCGGCTGATTATTCCAGCTGGGTGGGCTTTGATTTTTCTAAGTATTTTTGTCAATGAAGCTGAAGGCTTTCAGGACAGGTAGTTTGTTTAACAAGACAGTTTAACAGTGATGTCTTGCTTAAACCTACCTCGCAGCTCTTTTGTTGATCCTTACTTATCCAGAATAAATCTTACAGGCAATCATTTCAAGATTGTTATGCAAATAAGTTCTTCAGGTGCTTTTACAAACTCTTTACAATAACAAAGTTTATTTTTTGTTGTGCTTTGTTTTCTTACCTGAATTACAGATTTTTCCCTGAGTGATTATTCTTCATGTCTTGTCCTATGCAAGATTTGTCACTATCTATACATATAACTCTGTATACATGCTATTCACATAGTCTGTGTGTTTATGAGTGTACTAATATACACATCTGCTGATAAGCAACCTGCCAGACTATGAGGACTAGAGTGCATAATATAAGTACTCTGCTCCCTGAATTTAAAGGTACATGAGCAAATTGATCTGACCACAATGGATAATGTAGTTTAAAAAAGAAGAAAATCCTGTAATACTCTAAATCATTTTATTAATACAATTTCCATTCCCTGGAATGAAGTTCATGTTGACAAATTAGCCTGTACGTAAAAAAATAATTTTGTCAGTTAAGTAACGGTCACTCACCTGTTAATTGCAGTTGGTTTTCTCCATGTCTGAAAAATCAGCTTTTGTAAACAGCTTTAACTCATTCCTTTTTTTTTCAAAAAAGCATCTTCCAACTACAGAAAGGCAGGTATTTAAACATTGATATAAGTGAACTCTTCCTTTTCAAAAAACCTACTCCTTACTGTACAGTACATGACCTTCTAATTAATTATGCTGTCCTTATGCTGAGTGACTATTTCATTGAAGTGCTGATGTGAATATGTGATGAGACTGGCTGTATTACCCATACAGCAGAGAGAAGTCCTGCCCTGTTGTGCTGGGAAAAGAGCCTGAATCCAGGCAGAAGTGTGCTGCTGTCAGCAGGAATGGAACTGGATTTGTCCTGAGAGAGATGGAGCAAAGCATGGGATGCTGTGACTGCTGTCAATTTCTCTCTCTCTCTCTCTAATACCTTCTCTTCTGCATGTAGTAAGTCTGTTGACTTCTGTAAGGAAGCAGAGCCTAAATCTATCCTGTTAAAACCTGTCAGGTCCTAAATACAGTAGACTATTGACTATCAAACTTCTCTGTGCCAGGATGGGAGGCTTTCTGTTCTGCAGCAGTGGCTGAAATCTTCCTGTATTTCTTTAAAACAGGGGGTCTTTGTAACAGGGGCATTATTTTAGCTGATGCATGGAGAATGGTGAGGTGCTTTTATAGTTTGTGTCTCAGCAAGCGAATGCGATCTTCCACCCATGGGAGATATCAAAGGTGGCTGTGGTACTACTGACCTGTACAAATTAGTTGACATAATTCTATTTGCATAATTACTGAAACAAAGCTAAACTTCTATTTTTAATAAGAATGGAAGAAATCTAAGGTGTTAATCACTGTGCTGTGGAAAATGATGACAGTGAGCTCAGAGACGTTTCATTGTTAGGAAAGGTTTCATTGACATGTCACAGGAGGAAGAAGTCTCTATCCAACATTTTGACTTAATTTAAAGGAAAGTTAATTCAATGTTAGTCTTACTGGTCATAATCTAAGGTGACGCTTAATCTGTTGTGGGTACAGGAATCAGTATTGGGACCGGTGCTGTTTAACATCTTTGTCAGCGACATGGACAGTGGGGTTGAGTGCACCCTCAGACAGTTTGCCGACAACACCAAGCTGTGTGGTGCAGTCAACACACTGGAGGGAAGGGATGTTGTCCAGAGGGACCTTGGCAGGCTTGAGAGGTGGGCCCGTGCAAACTGCATGAAGTTCAACAAGGCCAGGTGCAAGGTCCTGCACATGGGTTGTGGCAATCCCAAACACAGATACAGGCTGGGCGGAGAATGGATTGGGAGCAGCCCTGAAGAGGATGTGGGGGCGCTGGTGGCTGAGAAGCTCAGCATGTCCTGGCAGTGTGGGCTTGAAGCCCAGAAGGCCAACTGTATCCTGGGCTGCATCAAAAGCAGCGTGGCCAGCAGGTCGAGGGAGGTGATTCTACCCCTTTACTCCGCTCTGGTGAGACCCCACCTGGAGTCCTGCATCCAGCTCTGGAGCCCTCAGCACAGGAAAGACATGGACCTGTTGGAGTGGGTCCAGAGGAGGGCCACAAAAAATGATCAGAGGGCTCAAGTACCTCTCCTAAGAGGACAGGCTAGGAGAGTTGGGGCTGTTCAGCCTGGAGAAGAGAAGGCTGTGGGGAGACCTTAGAGCAGCCTTTCAGTACCTGAAGGGGCCTACAAGAGGTCTGGAGAGGGACTTTTTACAAGGGCATGTAGGGATAGGACAAGGGGTAATGGTTTAAACTGAAAGAGAGAAGACTTATATTCGCTATAAGAAATTCTTTACGGTGAGGGTGGTGATCTACTGGCACAGGTTTCCCAGAGAAGCTGTGGATGCCCCTCCCTGGCAGTGTTCTAGGCCAGCCTGGATGGGGCTTTGAGCAACCTGGTCTAGTGGAAGGTGTCCCTGCTCATGGCAGAGGGGTTGGCACTAGAGTATCTTTAAGGTTCCTTCCAACCCAAACCATTGTATGATGCTATGAAACTTTCTTGGTGACAGTGTCCAGTGTAATCTTTCAAGTTTCTAGTACCCAATGCTGTAGGCATGGCTGCTGCTGTTTGGCAGGACCCTGACGCATTGGTGGCTGATGTTTCCAGCACTGTTGCACTTTTCTGGTGCAGGACCTGGAGGTGGTGTAGCGGATGGTGAGTGCCTGCTAGAGGGCTGTCTCATGTTCAAGGCCGTTGAATGCTGCATGTGGAGTGGATTTCCAGCCTTTGCCAGACATGTGAGTAAGTGAGAGGAGAAATCTGAGAAAGGGTCACTAATCACTTGTCCCTGATACCTAGTGCCTGTCTTGAACCCCTGTGGCCTGATTGGCGAAGTCACAATGCTCTCACAGTCGAAAATGAGCTGTTCAGATGTTAAAATTTGAACCTTATAATGTTTTGTGATGCAGCAGGTGTTCCCCAAAATCAAGACTGAGGTGCCAAATTAGGTACACTGCACTGGTGGCCACTATCTGTCCTTATTTCAGTGTGTTTCAGTTTCCATGTGTAAAAAATGAGGTGACAGTACTCTGCAACAACCTGTCTGCCTGCTTGTAAAGCAAGCTGGATTGCTTTTCAGCTCAGGGTAGGATTCATACTCTGCTTTCTTTTGGCTCAGTGTTAATTTTTACAAAAAGTCAAGCAAGTCTCAAGCAAAACAGCCTCCTTATCACAGCCCTGCACCCTTAATACAGGCACTTTTTCCCTCATTCTCCCAGCTGAAGGCTCTGGTCTCATCTATCTGTCATATTCTCAGCCCTTTACAGAGAATACCTCATGATTTCCCGGCTGCATCCTGTAAGGTTGTTAAAAGGCTGACTGCTGCCCAGTCCATAACAAGCGTCTTTCTTACACATCGTATCATCTCACAGGCATGTTGTGCAAACAGATGTCATTAATATTTGAGAAACTCTCAGATACTACATTATGAGTGCCAGAGAAAACCCTCTGAAAAGAATGAATAATTCTGTCTTCAGAGCAGCATGCAGTAAATAAGGCAAGTAGCAGCACACTGGATCTCTACGTAAAGGAAAAAATATGGAATTGCTGCTTATTCAGGGAACATTGTCTGTTCGGTAAGACAGAGGGATCCTGTAGGACAAAGTGAATATTCATGTCATGAAGACTCCCTTGGACTGCATACATGCAGGAGGCAATGGCAAATTGTCATCACGCAAACAAGCTAAATTCTGACATTTCCTAAGTTTTTCAGGGCTTGAATTCACTGCCTTAACAATGCTGTTCTATTACCGTTCGTTTGTAAGCCATGTGCATTTGAATCCCTTGTGCTCTTCTGTTTCCATAATGTAGTTTTGATGGAACTGTGCAAGAGGGCCATTCTCTCTCCTGTGAGCCCTAGTGGAGGCACGCTTATTATAAATGTATTTACGTAATGAATAAAGTTACTTTGGTTTGGATTAAAAAAGTTTTCCGTATCCTAAAACTGTTCTAGGCAGATCCCATGGTACAGCCGAGGAACAGTTTCATGGTACAAAGCACCGTTCACATGCAAAGTTATAACTGGGGCTGTTCTGTCAGTCCTGCAGTCACATTGTTTGATTGTATTTCAGGGCTTTGTAACTGTCATAGTTTTATGTCTAATTGCTCAGGTCTCCATAGATTTAAACACTGCAACATAATTAAGGAACAAATGCAATCCTAGAGCAAAATACCAGTGCAGCGTGCCAGGCAGCTGTATCGCTGGTGTGGGAAGCCTCCTGCCAGTGTAGGGCAGCTGCAGAGCAAGAAGCTCTTCTGCTGGCCAACTCTGGTAACTTTTGCTCTTGCTCGAAGCAGGCATGCTAACAGGCTGATGGGCAAAACACACTGTACTTCCAGTGCTCCTAACCCCCAGGAGAAAGTTGATATGTATCTTGCAGATGTAGCTTTGCACTGTGTCAAGTGCACTCTGGAGATGGAGCTATTCTGCAAAGTTGCTTGTGCGGAAAGTGAAGGCTCTTTGTGCTTTCTCTCCCCTCCATTGCAGCAGTACTGCAACAGGGTTGTTCACCATAAGTTCAGGTACAGTTTTGTCTTTTCCAGGGCCTTTCTGTATCCTTACCCTGGCTATGTGTCTTACATTTCAAATCCCATCATTAATTGTGCTTTGCTTTCCATTTTAACAAATTCATCCTGATCTTCTCTGTCAAAAGCCATCTCTGTCTGCTCAGTAACATTTCAGGCTGAAGAGTTTCTGCCCAGTGAGACTGGCCCAGGCTAATCACATTCCACGTAGGGGAATTTGGATTTGCATTAGAAAGAAGCACTGGTGTATCCGTTTCAAACACTAAGCCTGGAAAAAGAGGTTGCAATGTCTCTTCCAGAAAAGTGGTTTCTGAAATACCTACTTGTAAAGTTTAGCTTCACTGAACAAGTACATGGGTAAAAGAGAAGCAGGTGAGTGAAATGTCAGGTGCAGTACAAGGTCTGTAAGAGTACTGAGCACTCGAGCTAACTTAGAGAAATATCTAGTGCTTGGGGCAAGTTTTAATAATTTAGGAACTATGTGATGTTTACCACATTCAGGTAAATTTTAAGATTGATTGTCATTCACAGTAAACAGCAGCCTGAAGTTTGCCTCAGTAACTAATTGACTTACACATATTGATGTTCACCAAACCGAGGAATCAGTACATGTATTTTAGAAATAATCTTACAGCATTAAGTCACAAGCATGTAGCTATTCTGCTACAGGATTTAAGTAGTTTAATGGGTTTTATATAGTCTGAGATCCAGGAGAAAATTACTATTCACCTTCTGAGATGCGATTTATATCTTTCCCTTGATTTATCTGCAAGAGCTGTCATGTATTTTTCCTTTTGTGTGACTAGACTAATTAAAACTGTGTTTCCCTATCTAATATTGCTAATCTCTTTGGAGATGAAAAGGAGAATGAATAATATCACTTGATTATTTTTGGCCATTGGTGTGGCAGGATTTTACTGCAGAAAGAAACCACCCCATTTCTTCACAATTGTATTTGTTAACTTGAGAAGGAAAGTAAGAACAGTATGGTCACATCTCCTGTAAATCTGGCACAATCAACATACAAAAATGTTATATCGATGCAGCCTGATCTTGAGAAGTAACACTATCATTTGATTTGTCTCTGAAATTACATTAACAATATTCATCGCTGTCTGCAGTCATTTAGACTTGCAGTATTACAAGTTTGATGTAATTTGAGTAGTATCTATGAGACTTCAATGACAGATTCATGAACCAGTACAATAAAGAAAATCTATACTCTAAAAAGTCATTAAGATACTATATTTCCTTGGGTATTTAAGGCTAAATTTCCATGCATTTCCATATCCATTTTTCACCTCTGCCAAGTGAGGATAAAACATTATGCTATCAGGCCTTCTATGTGAGCTTATGTTTTTACTCAATGAACATTATTGACGCAGTTTTGCAGTTTAATAGGACAAACGCATGAGGCTAATGCTAAGCAGGTAAGACTATGGGACAGGAGAGCGGCCATGGTCATGTTCTGTGAGGATTGCTTAAAGAGCGAGTGAGTGGCTAGACAGAGTAGGAGGTGCTGGAGTAGTACGTACACCTTGCTCATGGCAGCATCACTTAGGCTAATAAATTGAAGTAGATTTTTTACTTTTATTATGAAATTGCTCAGTCTAAGACTGTGCATGAGTGCACATGTACACCTCTTTGGTGTAAAAAACTATATAAAGTTGGGGTTTAATACTGTCTGTTCTTTCTATTAGCTATTTTCTAAATTTTTAGTATTCAGTAAGCAAGACTTGAAAAGGGAGATCAGGAGGAAGCACGTTGCAGGGAAGACTCCACAGAAGGTGAGTGCCATATGCAGGAGTATGTGTTGCTGCTCATATGATTAAAGAACTCATTTAAAGCTCACAGGAAAAAAGAAGACAGCTTTCACAGTTTAAAAACACAAAAAATAAGAACAACAGACAAGGATTAGGAAATAAAGCTGGAAGGGTGTAATAAACAGATTAAAAAAGCATAAACTTTTATTGAACAGAGAATTGCCAAGGAAATAAACAGAAATAATAAGATTATTTTAGGTGATCTGTGTGAAATCACAGTGGCCAGTAGAGAAGTGTGTGTCTGTGTGTGTGTGTAGCAGGGGTAAGTGAAGAGAATGGAGAGAGAGAGAAATGAGAAATTAAAATTAGCTTCTCTGTGTAACTCTTGTTGCCTTTAATCTTTAACACCCAGCTTTTCAATTATGTATGAGTAGCCACTGGATACTTTTGAAATATACCATATTATCTCCCTGTTAGAAAAAGGATAAAACTGTAATATAAATCCACAAAAATAAATTCAAAAAAAAAAGAAAAAGGAGCAGCTACTACCTCACATAATCTTCTTTCTAATTCCAGTGACCACCACTGGAAAATGCTGCCGAATACAGTGCCATACGCGATTTAAAATTTTCATTGCTGTGTTGTCTGAGCTTGAAAATAAGGCAGGTAAATGTTAATGAAGGGCATGTTCTGTGCTGGAAAGATATTATTCTCCTAAATTAGGAATCTTATACCAAGAGAGGATGAATAGAAACATATCTTTGTTTATCTTAATACAAAATTGGTACAGGGCTTGTGCATACGGCAAAGTGCTCAGAGTTGATAGCTATAAATGGGTAAGTATCATTTAATGATTTCTTTCTCCTCAGAGCAGGCCCAGAGGAGAGGGAGAGTAGCTCAAAACCCTGGTGACTGCTCACCTCTTCAGGAAGCTAACTAAGCCCTGTGCTTACTTTAATTGAGCTTTAATGTGATGGTGGCTAAAAAAAAGCTCAGCTTATGTGCCAGGACACAGAGACAAATTCTAACGAGATACACACTTTGCTTTGTAGCTCAAGCTTTGTTTTTTTCTACTTGGAGTACTTTGTCCTCACAATAAGTCTAAATAGCACAGACACAGATCTCAGTGTTCCCTGTAACTACCATCTAACACAGTTTCCTTCCAACTCACAAAATCTTTAAGAGTGGGGGAAAAATGGGGTAGTAACTAGAGAAATGGTGCTGGTAGGTTTCTGTATGGAAATTCTACAGACAGTCATGCTCTCACTTGCTCTGTGCAGTCGAGGTAGTCTAGCACATCATCGTCTTTTTTTGGGTAGGTTCAACAGGGAGCCTCAGGTTTGGGGTGTGTGCTCTCAGACCTGTTCTCTAATCATTAGTGACTCTAGGGAGTTAAAGCACAAGAAGTGAGGAAATGTGCAGGATTCCACCTACTCTTTTGTGTCCCTCTGTTGCTATAAGATCAGAATTTGGTGAAATAGTCATCATGAGTTTTCTTGGAGCTGGCAGAAAGGAAAATGGTGCAAAAGATAACTTTTCACCAAAGACATATTGCCGGTAAGAGGAGAGATGGCTGGTCATCACCAAGATATCTCTCATTCTTTTTCTTCAGTTGTATTAACCACATTGGAGATGGGCATCCTCAATGCCACAAATTCCTGAACCTTTATTGTCAATAGAGTTGCTTTTCCTTGTGGGAACTGCAGTGATAACAATAATACCCAGTTTTTCTTCTCCTCCTTCTCTCACTTTACACCTTTTTGACAAGACATTTCACATGAAAAATCATATAGCTGCACAACAGGCTCTCCTGCCCTTCCAGCTTAACACCAGCAACACTTTGGCTAAAACATCATTTAGTCCATGTTGAATGCTGCTGAAGCTACAGCTGGAATCAGGTCTTTCACAGGTTTCTTTAGTAGCCCTTATTGAATGTTGGGGAAGGTGGAAGAGTGAATTTTTGTAAGTTTAGGAAAGATACTTCAGCCCATATTACATCTTTGTCCTTATGAAATAGCTATTAGAGCTGATATGTTGACATCTGTTGAGCTGAACTTCCTAGTAATAAGACATCTCTGCTCTAGTGGTGGCCCCAAAAGCACACAAGGAGCTTCATTCCTTTTAGCAAATTATAGGAAAGCCAGCTTTCAATGATCATCAATTACAGTAGCCTCTTTGAAGTGTAATTATATGACATTTCTGACTCACTATCAGATAGATGTAGTGTAGATCACAGATAAAAAGAGGAAGGAGAGAAAGGGCTTAATACAGACAGGTGGTAGCACATCATCTTAAATTTTCACCTGTCGGGCTATTTGAGGGTTTAAAATAGCTATTTTTTCCCCTTGAAGAATAGGATTGCCTTTCTTATCTGCAGTCCCATGTTCATTGATTTGAACAGTGTCCTCATTAACACCCTTGTGACCCTATTGACTGCAGTCGTCCCCTGTCAGAACTTTCTGTATCCACTTTCTAAAAGTACCGAATGGTGGCTTTTCTTACTTTACACACCAGGTAACTTTTTCTTTAAGTGTTACACCATCTTACACAATCAGCAAGTTGCACTCTTAAAGTAATTAACCTCCAGCCATTCTTGTACTCATGTTTGCTCCAGAAAAAGCCAGCAGGCTTTTCTGTCTCACTCATCCAGTTTTCCAATGTAAGGAGGGTCCTTTGTCATGGCCCTTCTCTGACGTTTTATACTTGTGAGGTATATAATTTTATTTCTATTCAAATTTATATTTCTGAGTTTAGTGGCTGGCAATTGTCTGTAGAGATTTTTACGAGATTACTCATCCAGATTACAGTCAAGATTACTAATCCAAATAGAGACGAAACCAAAGTCAAGAAAGTGGCAAACCTGTGCTAGTCCTCTTTTATCAGACTATTTTAAATCAGTTGTTACTAATCCATTGTCACTGGTATCCAAATAATAAAGCAGATTAAAAGATGTTATATTTGGTGATAAATGTAACTCAGGCTATGGGAGTCTAAAACTGTCTCTGGAAAAAATTGCGTTGCTCTTGTGAGGCCTGAACTAGTCCAGCATAGCTGTTTGTGAGAGCATTCAGCTCTTACAGAGGAATGTTATTTTCTCCACCACTCTGAAGAGGTGCAACACAGTATTTACTTTCATGACAATGGCAAGACTCCTTGCTTAGGTGCTGATGAGTGAAAGATAAAACTGGACAGTGGTGGCGTTACTAGGACTGCTAAGCAGAGTTTCTCTAATTCAGTCCCTTGCTGCTGTAGCCATTAATTGAAGAATGGTAGAGAAGTAAGAGATTTTAGGGCCACAGCAGAAAATCTTTTTTCACTGAGATTATGATGCTGGTACCAAGTTATTCTCTTTCACTTTGATACAGTGTAGTCTAAGGGAAGATTTTGGAATGCTCTTACATGGGCAAACAGGCAGAAAATGGAGAGGAAACAACCAACAGAAAAAATGTTTTCTGTTCAGGCAGTGTCTATAAAGTCACTGCGTAATTAGCTAGATTACTGTCCCAGGTTTATTTTAATTTTCTTACAGGAAGATGAATTGTCTACTTATGCCATAAGGAGCCCCCTCATAACTCACATTAGCCTAGAAAGGCTTTAGTTTCCCTTCTGGCTCACTTAATATTCTCTGTCCTGTTCCTTTCCTGTGTTATGGCCCAGTCATTAGTTTCCATCACTCTCCTTAGACCAGTGTCTTCACCCATTTCCTTGGCTCTTTGCTTATTTTTTGTGACAGCACATTCTGCAAAAGCTCAGCAAACCTGCTTCAGGAGCCAGGCAGCCAAGAGATCTACCAAGTGCTGCACATGACTGATTTCCCCCATTTGCAAGTCTCTGGGCTGATCTATCAGAGTGAAGAACTATAGCAAGATTAAGTACTTTGTGCAAATACCTGAGCTGGGATTACCTTAGCTCTGCAGTGCTCATCAAATATTATAGTAAACAGATGTTGTTTAAGTTATTTCACAGAGAGTAATGAAGGAGAAAGCTGTAATATTCCTGTGGACTTTCAAACCATTTTGCCTTCTGTTAGTTCTTTTGTCTTCTTTTTTGCTTTTGTTAGTATTAGCGTTCAATTCAAACCAACTAGATAACTCCTCTTTTACATTCTTTTTCTCAGCACTTTCTAAATACCTGATTGCTTAGGAATTAAATATTTACTCTTTTGGGGAGGTTACAAACTTTGGAACAGTTTCAAAAATTGATTACAATTTTTCTTCCTTAATGTGACTTAAAACATTGAAGACCACAGCCTTCAGCTGTCAAGTTTATCTATCCTCTACTTTCAAAGTAGCATCTCAGATACTGACTTCTTCATAAAGTTTGGGGAGCCAGCATTTAAAAAATAGTTCTTTGGGTATTAGAGTAAATAATTGAGAGGGAAACGGAGTAACTCTGTGATCAGCCAGCATAAAATTTAGAAATTGCCAATTCTAGAATGGGAAGAGATGTGATATTTACCATTTTCCTAATTGCTGTCTTTTAGTGTTTCACTACATTCACTCGCAACACAGCATGCTTCAGTTTGTTAGTGAGGAAAGTGTAATGACAAACTAACTGTTATTAGATTCCTCCTGATGATACTCTGTTGAAATCAGTATAGTAGCAACAGGGACAAATACGGCTCAGTGGGAGAGAGAAGGAAAATTGCTTTTACCAAGGACATGTCTGTGGTAATACAAAATTCTAAACGCTGGAGAGTGTCTCTCTTCCTCTCTTTTTGTGAAGTTAAAAATTGTTCTCCTTATTTGTGATGCTTCAGTTAAATTATACACACATTAACATTCATCTTCTCCATTTATTTACTCAAAACAAGCTTCAACTCACTGTTTAATAAATTCAGTTGCATTCTTTTTTGTGTTACACTGAGCTCTTGCTGGGCTTTTGTGAGCAAGACATTTCACAGCACATAAAAAAAATACAATCCCTGCTGCAGCCTGACTTTTTGTATCACTTAAATTGGCCAGAATTTTTATGTAGTTTCTTTATGTGTCTGATGTATTTGCCTTTAAGCAGTTAAGGACACAACTCTTGTTCAGTCTTTACAGGAGTATTACAGCTTTGCCTCTGGACTCTGACTTGAACTGAGGTCCTGCTGAGCAAGGCAGTGTCAGTAGGTAGGAAGAACAAGTGGTTTGCAAGGAAGGCTGCTGTACAGTAAGTATCACTGCTCTTCCCTGACAGCTGTCTCAGGGCAGAATATAAAGGAGGGAGGTTCACAAGTGAGAACTGGAACTGCTGAACTTCACCCCTTTTCCACTTTTTGTTTTTTTGCTGATGAATCAGATACAAGATTTCCAGCATGACATATTAATTACCTTTTTTGCTCCAGCATCTCTTGTTCAAGACAACATTGGTGTAGTCACTGGGTTCTCAGGATTTAAATGGCAGGCTTTGTTGGCATGGGGATTGCATGCTTATGTGGGATTTCCTGTGATTCCTCCTTTTCAATTCATCTTATCAGACATCGCAGAAGAGGCTACTGCTCCCTTAGTGTCACTCAATAGCTGTTGTATCTCACTCCTGTTAAGAGCAAAAGGTTCCAAAACCTTGAACCTGGGACCAGACCTTCTTCGAAATGTTTTTTAAACTGGTTTTTTAGACACCTTGCTACAGCATAAGGATGCCAGAAAAAACTCTTCACTTTTTAAACATGATGACTGTTAGTTTTATCCACAAAATGAAAAGTACAATTGACATTATGTGAGAGGCAGCCTTGTGTATGCATATCCAGTGTGTGACGACTCATCTATCCAACCTCAAATTAGATTGCTGTTCAGACTCTTTTCAATGAAGGCAAAATGTAGAGCAATTGTGCTGGTTAGGATAGAGTATATTTTTTGAAAACAAAAAATTTAACTTATTAAAACTTTATTTTAGTGCTTGAAATAGCTGAAAATACTCACTTCTTACTACCTTCAGAGTTTATTTCATGTAATTTTTCTTATGTAAATGGTTAAGTGGATCATATTTTTTTAGTGGATATATAATTATTTTTTGAAATGATGCACAGGCAGTCATTGCTGCTATTTCACATGCAGTAGCAGTGTACAGTAGATAATGATCTGAGTTAACCCAGCAGGTAGTCAAAAGAGGAGATTGGTGGCAGTGAGCTTAGATCCCACAGAGGGAAGCAACTGGTGTATTGTTCTACCCAGTACACAGTCACTACAGATGGGTTCTCGAAAGCAGTTTCCCTTCCTCATGTAGGAAGGGTTTTGTTACTGTTGTGGTCTTTGATAAGATCAGAGAGAAAGAGAAAGATCAGTAACCGAGGAGAGAGAAGAGACAGTAAATAGGAATAAGAAAAAATATGGAGATAATGAAGTGAACTGCTGTCACATGGGGCACAGGTTGACTAGGATCAGAAGAGAGGCTACAGCACAGCTGAGAGCAGGCATTAGTTTTCTCATTGACAGTTCAGGTGAACAGCCCCAGTGCCCCAGCTTCTGTAACCTGCACTGAGCAAGGGATTTGACATGGATAACTCCAAGGGCTTTAGTAAAGCATTTCATCTGAAGAGGTACTACAGTGCCACAACTGCAGAACCAGATCCAAGGTTAGCTGGCGAGTGGCATGAATTGCATCTTTCAAGCAGGTAATGGAGTATGTGTTTGATTAACTCTGAGGGCTTTCGCTGTCCGGCATGACTTTGTCTGCTCTTAAGATGGTTGTTACAGGAGTCCTTGGTGGCTCTGCATCAAGGAGAAAGAGGTGGCAGATCCACATCCCATCCCCACAGGATGTGCAGGTGGGTGCAGGAGTCACAGCTCACTGGATTGAGGGGTTTCAGGATTAGCAATTCTGCAAGGCCTAAGGCAATACACCCAGATGCTTTGAGCACCAAAAAAAGTGTTTTTTAATTCTCTTTGTCATTTTCTGTAAGAAGAGAGATATTTTTGCAAAAGGAATGAGAAAGACCGCTCTGCAAGCAAACCTTTTTTTTAAAGTTGTGACATCATTTTAAAAAACCAATGTGTTCTCATGGTTTGTTTTTTACAAAAACAAAAAACAGCAAGTCACAGCAATTGGCAGATCCCTGCTGTCAATATTTGGTGACGCCAGCACTAGCTGCAGCAGATGGAGAGATACAAACATTCTGGAAACTTGGACAAACTGATTTTCTTGAGCTTGAGAAAGCAGCGCTGCAAAATGCTTCTTCCTCCTCAAGTGTAAGCTTTCTTAATAAATAACACTTTCTGAGAAAGGAATATGGGATGTGACAGTGCTTTTGGTACCAAGCCAGCTTTCTATCCAGCAAGCTGCTCTTTCTGTTGATGGTGGCTATTTATGAAGCATATACCAGGAACATTGCAAAGGCAGCAGCAAAAGTCAGTTTGCTTATAGTAAAGGGAAGGAGTGTGTTTTCTTGTTCTTTTGCTTTGGTAATCATAATCATTGCAGAACCTTAAAAACATGGAGTCTGAAGCTGGATAAGCATGAGGAATTACAAACCTGAGGATATACAAGCACAGCAGCTGGATGAGAGGCACCTACATTGACAAGAAATCACTGATGTTCATGTTTTACCACTTTAATACCATTGACATTTGCTGGTGAATTTAGGGATGTCACAGAGATTTCACTGTACCAACAAATGTCAAGGATGTAACCACAGACCTCTGTTGCCTCGAATTGATACCACTAAAGTGTGAAATGAGTGTTGACAAAACAAAAACACAGCCTGAGAAGTCTCTAAAAAACACTTGCTCTTAAGGTGTTTCTGTAGTACCATCTTGACTTACTGGGAAGTTGACTGTCATTTCTGTTGTAAGATACCAAGTACGGTGAGGGTATCACAGAGGGCAGAATGAGGAGGTTTTTGCTACTTTACCAAAAGCACCAAAAATATGCAGGGTTTACAGACAATTCTGTTTGGAAACTCCTTCACACAACCACAGATTGCTAGGGGTTGGAAGGGACCTCTAGAGATCATCTAGTGCAGCCCCCAGAGCTTGTAGCATTACTTTGCTTGCTCTATAGACCCCCAAAGAGCTAACCCAAAACCCCAGATGTTTTTTGGGCAGCTCAGGGTGACTTGTTGGGCTGGAATGGGACATGATACAGCACTAAGGGACCTTGACAGGTCAGACCACTGGTTACAGGATCTGCAGCCTTACACGGAGAGTCCCCTATCACAAGGAAGCACATAGGTCCTCTAATCCTAGATCTTAGCCGTAGGAACAATGGGCAGAAGGTGATCACCTACTGCAACCTGTGCAGTATATGCATGGGGTACTAGGCTGGTTGTCTCGTTCTGCGTGGTGCAGTTCCCAGGCTCATCTTTCTTATGAATATAAATAAATGAAAAGACAGGTTAAAAAATCAGGTGAGAGTAAATTAGAGATGAAAAATACTTAACTTTTCAGTAATGCCCTAACAGAAGTAGTGGAAGCCCTTAAAATTCTATCACTAATAAAGCTTTTCTCTCATATGCAGACTGTTCATTTCTCTGTGTCTGGAAAAGTTTTTTTTAAAATGCAGCAAAATTTGTCGCCCCCTTTCCTCTTTATCTTAATTTCCTCACCCAGCAGGGTTGTAACTTCATGAGGAAAATCAAATTCCTTGTGCTGGTTAACCAGCCAGCAGCCACAGAGGATATGTGAAGGATGCACAGACTTACCTTAGTCATTGCTTTCTCTTTCAGGGACCAGTCATGGTCATTTTTTATTTCTTTAATGTGTATTTTTTATATTATTGCCTAAAACTCAGTTTGGAATTGGAATACAGACTGAATAAAAGAAATACGTACAGCATTATTAAAGGAGATTATTGCTGTTTACGCAAAGTTGTTATTGATTTCTGTTATAGAAGTTTTGCATATAATGATTCTTGTCATAAACTAAGCCATGATCCTACATGTGTTTCAGTTCCCAAAGACACCAATGACAACAAGGGAAGCTCCTCTGGTTGTGTGCTCCTGTCTCTAGAGCCACTCCTGAAAGTGCACCAGAACAGCTGTTCTAGGGCAACCCAAGGAACCAGACACAGGACCTGCAGAGAACCAGAAATAATCCCTCTTTTTTTAAGGTTAGTTTTAACACATATCAGTGATGGCAAGCACTGATTCTGGTAGAGTATCTGAGTTCATCAGGGTGGAATATGGACCTTTTAGTGTGCTTGATACTCACTTTTTAAAATTCCCTCTAGTGGTATTTGTTGGATTCTCAGTACTGAGCTATCTGTTACATGATTCTGTATTGCAGAGAATACAAAAAAATTGCATGTTTTAATGAAACCTACATATAGAAATAATATATATGTATGTAACATATACATGATGCCTTTTCATTTACTTTGAAAAGATTATTCTCTTCTTTGTTGGAGGAAATAGAGTGTTAGGCATGATCTGTCATGAACTGCTGTGCTCTATGTGAGTAAGATCGCTGTGGAGGAGTAGTAAAAGACTTAACAGCTAATTATTATAGACTTTTGCTGAATACTGGCCAAGGTGAATACAACTTGATTGGATCTTGAAGCAAAAAAGCATGTAGGTCAGCTGGCTTGACATGTCAGGGCAGAACAGGCAAAGCCACAGTCCTAGGGCACTATCAGTGAATTACGCTGCCAGTGCTTCTGTCTTCTTTGGGCTTTTCTGTCCTGTTCTAACCTAATGTTTTAACTTAATGGGTGCCAATGACAAATACAGTACTGTGGGAGGTCTATGCTGCAAGTCACTCTCTTTGATATTTTTATTAGTGACGTGGAGGAGGGAGGGAGTGCATTCTCACCATGATTGTGAATGACAACAAACTGGGGGGGTGGAGGGGCTTTACATCTTTGAGGATTCTCAGGATTCAAGTGGATAAAGCCCTGAGCAGCCTGGTCTGGCCCCAGAGCTGGCTCTGCCTTGAGCAAGAGAATGGACTAGAACCTCCTCGGGTTCCTTCCAATCTAGATTATCCTATGAGCCTGTGACTCTAGATGCAGTGCTGCTGCCTTTTTAAAAGGGCTGTTCTGTGCCACTACAAATTTCCACTATTTTCTTGTGGCTTGGTGCTCTTGTAAGACACTCTGAACTCCAGCAATGTGATCTGTGGTGCTGAAGTCAGGAGTAAGTGGTAAAGTAGGAGTACTGAAAGGCTTTGCTTGTCTGACATGGAAACCAAAGCGCAGCATTCAGAAAGGTGTGCTCCCCAGGAGATGGGCTGAAGCTGAAATATCCTTTCTGGGTCCTTGACAAGTACTTCTCACAGTCTCATCTGAAACAGGCATGGTTAAAACGGTGATTTTGTTTTGTCTAGGGTTATGTTCCCATAGTCAGGAGCTTTTCTTAGAGAATTGTCTGCCTCCTGCCCTCAGGGGTCTGTGGCTGCAGTTCTGATGCACATACTGTCCCCAAATGCTGGAGCTGTCATGATACAAGAATGTGGAGAGCTTTAGAGAACATTGTTGCAGCCTTGCTCTTGATGGTTTCAAAAATACAGTCTGAGAAGAGACAGGACCAAGACAGCAGGAGGAGCGAGACCCACTGTCAGCACACAAACGCTTGATAGATAATATATGTTTATGGTTTATGTTACCTGAGAGTTGGGAAACCATAGAGTTATGAAGCTTGCAACTGTTTGTGATTCTGCTTTTTAGTTTAGTACCTTCTTTGGCTTTTTCTAATGAGTTTTTCTAATTAAGATCTAGTCTTAGGCAATTTTAACTTATCTTGTAGTCTCCTATACTTTTGGGTATTCTTGTTTTTGTTTGATGTTTTCTGGTATTAATGGTGAAGGTGATGTCTGGCAGTAGCCGTGTGATAAAACAGAATGAAGATCTCAGTGTCTGTTTAAAATACTTTGTGAATAAATAATTTTCAAGGACAAAGAGATGTACTTCGTCAGTTTTGAGCAATAAACATAAGCCGCTTTGTTGTCAGAACTTCAACTGATGTGAACCTCTGATGTTTATCAAGTGTTTATGTTATTGATCTCACAGAATCACAGAATCACAGAATCACTGAATGTTAGGGGTTGGAAGGGACCTCTGTGGGTCATCTAGTCCAACCCCCCTGCCGAAGCAGGGTCACTTACAGCAGGCCGCACAGGACCGCGTCCAGGCGGGGCTTGAATATCTCCAGAGAAGGAGACTCCACAACCTCCCTGGGCAGTCTGTTCCAGGGCTCCGTCACCATCAGAGGGAAGAAGTTCTTCCTCATGTTCAGATGGAACTTCCTGTGCTTCAGTTTGTGCCTATTGCCCCTTGTCCTGTCGCTGGGCACTACTGAAAAGAGCTTGGCCCCATCCTCCTGACACCCACCCTTTAGATATTTGTAAGCATTTATAAGGTCCTCTCA
>Ga0065711_1032068_pt1 | contig 28121 bp, 19 predicted proteins | sample Hoacrofraction12_FD_59098 | JGI IMG/M metagenome (GOLD analysis project Ga0065711, IMG submission 59098) | Hoatzin crop microbial communities from Cojedes, Venezuela - Epithelial fraction 12 v2 (version 2) | ecosystem: Host-associated > Birds > Digestive system > Esophagus > Crop | place...
CCTCTGAGTTCTGCCATTCAGCCAGTTCTCAATCCACTTCACCAACCACTCATCCAGCCCACACTTCCTCAGCTTCCCTAGGAGGATATTATGGGAGACAGTGTCGAAAGTCTTGCTGAATTCTAGGTAGACAACATCCACGGCTCTCCCCTCATCTACCCAGCTGGTCATGCAATCGTAGAAAGCTATCAGATGGGGGACAGTTCTGTAGCAGCAACAAAAAATTATCTTGTTTTCAGTTATAAACTTTTAATTTATTACTGTTCCTCTTCCAGTAACACCTGGAAGAATGAGTTTGAAGAATGAATTCAGCGTGACCTGGACAGGCTGGAAAGTTGGGCAGAGAGGAACCTGATGAGGTTCAACAAGGGCAAATGCAGGGTCCTGCACCTGGGGAGAAACAACCCCATGCATGGGGAGTGTGAGAGGGGGAATGCTAGGGATCTTTTGAGGGTGGAAAAGAAAGAGTAGACAAAGCACCAAGTAGCTGGCAATTAGCAATGCATCAATACTGTACTTCTACTGGAATGCTAAATGTAAACAACAGTGATACTACCACAATCCTAGCATGATGACCAGGCTACTGTTTATCAGTACATGTACCGTGGACCTGTTCTGCAGGAGATTTAATTGGTGTTTCAATATTTGATGGTATTTGTTGCCTTTTGAGTGTACCACTACCAGGAATCTTCATCTCTTACTGCCTTCTGCATCCCTCACAAATTCATGCTTTTCCTCTAAAAGTGTGTACATATGACCCTTGTCAGCCACAGGGAAGAGCATGGAGTCCCTGACATTGAGAGTCTGGAGTAGCTGCTAGAGGGAGAGGACCCCCCCAGTGAGGACAGGCACCAACAATGCTTGTTCCTGTCGAGGCAGAGCTTCAGCCTGAGAATTGTCCTCTGCTCTCATGAGAACCCCCACCTGGAGTACAGCATTCAGTTCTGGGGCCCCAACACGACAATGGTATGGAGTTGTTGGAGTGGATCTAGAGGAGGGCCATGAAGATGATCAAAGGGATGGAACACCTCCTGTGAAGACAGCCTAAAAGAGTTGGGGCTGTTCAGCCTGGAGAAGAGAAGGCTACGCGGAGACCTTGTAGCAGCCTTCCACTACCTGAAGTATGCCTTTAGGAAAGCTGGAGAGGGGCTTTTTTCAAGGGCATGTAGGGATAGGACAATGAGTAATGGATTTAAGCTGAAAAAGAGTAGATTTAGATTAGGTATAAGAAAGAAATTTCTCACTATGAGGGTGGTGAGGCACCAACGCAGGATGCTCAGAGCAGTTGTGGCTGCCCCCTCCATGGTAGTGTTCAGTGCCAGGATGGACGGAGCTTTGAGCAACCTGGTCTAGTGGAACGTGTCCCTGCCCATGGCAGGGGGGTCAGAACGAGATGATATATAAGGTCCCTTCCAACCCAAACCATTCTGATTCTATGATGTGGGCTGGGGGATACCCAACTTTGTCCACCACTAGATCTGATCTCTTTGTTCTGATTTGGCTTTGGCTTTTTTTTTGTCTGTGTCTGTATTTTATCAGCTCTAACAGCTGGTCTGGGTATGCTTGATGGCAACTGTTGCAGCACCAGTCATTTTAATTTGGAAAACACCAAGGTGGGTGGTACATGTAATTTATGTGCTTTTTCCAATTTTGGGAACTGAAAAGTCAGGCTTCCCTGATGATAGGAAAAGTGGAAATTAATAACAAAGAAGGAAGAGCAATACAGGGCATGACCTAGTCTTTAGTGAAAATAAAGGAATCCAAAGGAAACAGCAAAATATACGACCCCATCACACACCTGTTCCGTCTGCCCTTTCTGACAATGTATCCCTGGAGACTCATTGAGCATGGAACTGCTAAGGAGTTGACCAAACCGCATTGGCTTAAAAAGTCACCTGCTCTGCAGGAATACTCAGTGTTTTTATTTAGAGGAAATAATTATGTTCTGGTAGCATCTGCCTTGAAATCCCTTCTGGCATGAGAAGGAGGTAAGATTCCAGTGTGGTGGTAATACAAACAAAACCCAAGAGGCCCTTCTTCCCACAAAGATTTAATAATTGCCCAGCAATGTGTTAACTGCCCTGAGTTAAGAGCTAGGTGGACAGCTAAGCCTGCTAAATATTTCAGGATTCTGAATGGAGGCCAAAGGGAGAAAAATGGAAAAACAGTCTAACTTAAAACATATTAATACAGTACTTTGGGGTGCATATGTGCAATTTAGGTAGATACTGGTATTTTGACTGGGCTCTGTGTTGGTTTACTCTCGTGCACCCTCAGTCCCAGAGCTCCCACTCCAGGCTTGGTCCATCTCACCAGCTGCTGTACAAATGCACGATAGACTGCTCACAGCATAAAGAAAGAACATAATCCATCAGCATTCCCATCTTGGAGATGAGAAGCAAAGGTAGCAAGAGATTAGTGGAACGTCTGATGTCATGACAGAAATCTTTTGCAACGTTGTCGGCAGGACTCATATCTCTTCTGACCTAGCCTAAAATAGCTAACAATGGGGTCCATCCATCATATTCTGAAACAGCTCCAACTTTATCTATCAGTCCAACGCAGGATGTGGAATTTCATTGTTTGTATTATTTACAGAACCTGAAAATTAAAACAGTGTTTGAAACAACTTTTATGCTACATATCTGCTTTTATGGATACCTGACTTCTGTCTGGGAATTTTTTTTTTTTTGCCTCCAAACACAGTAGTGTCTAGAGCAAGAATATGCCATACAGGCTGCCTGCTCTGCAAAGAAACCTCTTTTATTTATTTCAGATGGACAGCTGAGATAATGGTATAGATCAGGAGGTGCCATCCTGGTTTCAGCATGCTCCACTAAAACGAGATCATAATACATTCATATTCAGCTGAATTCGGTCTTATTATCTTTTGCCCTCAAAACCCTCACTTTGAAGCAGCTGGGGGCAGGATCTCAAGGTCATTTTCTGTTACTGCAGGTTCTGAGACTGTGTGTCTTTTTTCTGCCTTTATAGGTCCAAGCCCTGAGGATGGAAGGGCAGTAGGAATTGATCACGCTGTCCTGTTCACAGAAGGAGAGAAGTCAGCAGAAATTTGGGAGGAGATGAGGTCTTTCTAAACATGGGCAAATGTCTGCTACTGTGAGGGCAGCTACAGGGCGGTGTTTCAGTCCTTCACACTATGAAAAAGCGACATTTTCCCTATAGATGCACTTCCTAGTATTAATATCAGTTATTCTTGTGAAAAGGCTGCTGCTTGGGAAGATAAGGCAAGGAAAAAAGAGGCATCAACAACTAATCAATTCCACCCACTTTTCTAAACACTTTGTAAACTCGCTCTGAAAGCTGATTGTTCTCTGTTAAATGTGATCAAACTACTGCTTCTGACAATCCCTCTAAAACGATAGTACAGACTTCAGGTGTTTTTAGTGCGAAGTAGTTCAGTGCCGACCACAGTTAAAGTTTTAGCTTGGTTACAACTTTCTTACTAAAGGCCAAATACTGTTCTTCGTGTTGCACAGCCCATCAAAATGAGGAAAGTAACATTCACCCCTCCACAGCTTTGGGTCTGTTCATGACTTTGCGATGCGACTTGCATCAGCACATTAGTACTGCAACCTGGTTACAGGAGGACCCTGAGGGGGACACTCTGACTCCAGGACTGCATTTGTACCAGCACTAAAAGTTGCCAAGCAACGTATTCAGGGTACTTGAGCTCAGTCATCTGCATTGTTTAAATGTTACATTTTCAGAATGGGCCTTGGCATGCTTTTGGCTCATGTGAAAATACCATTCTCCTAAGTATCTCCTAGCTATTATTCAGGTGCAAACACAAGCAAAGCACTGTTCCCAGGAGACAGTGTGCATGCAGCCAGTATATTCTGAAGGGTAAAGGAGTATAATATTGTGGAAATGTACAGTACTCTGCACATCAGTCTTCATGCCAAGAAACAGTCTGAGATTCATTTAATGTTGTGTTGGCACTAGCATTTCCATACAGATCACATAGATCAGGAGACTGCTTTTGAACTGAATCTCCCTGTCCATGTTTTGGTTCACATCACAGAGAAGGCTTGGAAAACCAGAGCTGGATGACACTAACCCAGAAAACATGCACAACTAGCACACTCCATCTGCCAGTCTCCAGAAGGCCAGACTGGAGGTAGTCTGCAATGAGCCCTTCAGGTGTATATAGTGTGGATTCTGGGTCCTTGGCACCATCTCCTCCACCCAACACATCCCTTCCTGCTCCTCCTTGCTCATTCCAAGCTGGGGTTCATACCTGGGTTACACACAGGCATGGCCACACTGTCATGGTATTAGAGAGGAACTACAGCTCTAGTTCACGCGGAGCTGAAGAAGGATAACCATGGTGAAGATATTTCTCATGCCCTCTGGCGCTGACATTGTAGATGAATCCTAAATGGACGATTTGGGGCCAAGCTGTTTTCAGTGGTGCCCAGTGACAGGACAAGGGGCAATGGGCACAAACTGAGGCACAGGAAGTTTCACCTGAACATGAGGAAGAACTTCTTCCCTCTGAGGGTGATGGAGCACTGGAACAGGCTGCCCAGGGAGGTTGTGGATTCTCCTTCTCTGGAGATATTCAAGACCCACCTGGACAAGATCCTGTGCAGCCTTCTGTAGGTGACCCTGCTTCAGCAGGGGCGTTGGACTAGATGACCCACAGAGGTCCCTTCCAACCCCTACCATTCTGTGATTCTGTGATTCTGTGATTCTGTAATGCAATAGTAGTACTGATAATCTCCCAGAAAGTATGGATATAGCTCTTATATCACCACATGCAAGAAGTACTACACATAAAATTGTCATTACGACCTCTCCTGGGGCCATACATAGCATGTCTACCCAAGATCCAGAAACTGCAAGCGCTGCCCTAAGGTACTAAGGGTGCTGTTCAGGGCTCACCGAGTGGGCTTGAAACCCACCAGATGGGTTTCAACACAGGTGTAAATGACAGCATGACAAAATTTCAAGCAGCCAGTCAAAATAAGGGTCTGTAAAATACGTGACCTTGGTCATAAGAACATGCAAGTTAAAGTACTGATACGTTCTCTCCATGAACAGCAGGAATGTTTTGGGGATGGATGCCACAAAGGCAAGCTTAGAAAAAGACTTATTTTTCTAACATCCTCGACCGAAACTGTGAAGATAAACATCCCAGAGCTTGAGACTGTTTGAAGCTTGGATCTAGTCTTGGATTTTTTTTAAATGAGTTATGTCACTGCCAGCATATAATATCTGTTATATGAACTGCCTGAAACATCACTGAGATTCTTCGAAGGCCACTGTTTATTTTCGGCTTGAAATTTTGTACGACTGCTACTGTAGTCACGGTCCCCCAGGGAAATCCAATGTCCCCACAGGCTCACACCTCTTCCTCTGTGATGTGCTGACTTCTCACTGTTACACTCCCAACAGTAATTCAAACTGTGCAGGTGCTGCCTGATCCAGGACTGCTCCTGGATTTTCTTTACACAGACGTTATTTCTGTGGGATTGTTTCTTTATGTAGCTTACTTCAAAAACATGTTTGTAGAAAGGACAGGACAAACCTTGATCACAGGCACTACGATCAGGTTGCTACCAAGTCACAGTGGGATGAAGACGGACTGTTCTTTTCTCCTGTTTACAAATGCCTATATACGCAAATGGCACATTATTGTTTCAAAAAGAACATTTGATTGAATTTTAACATGCGTATCTCTTGCCCGGAGAGATATTAGATATTTATATTAGATATTTAACATGCTAATATTAGCAATGTATCTTGAATTTTGAATCACTGCATCAGATGAATTTTGAATTACTGCATTACTGCATCAGATAAAACAGTTTAAGAAGATATTGCTGGTGATGCTCAGACATGGGAGCTAGTGATATATTCACCAGCAGCTCAAGAAGGAAAAAAGGAGGACCAGTGCCTGGCCAATTTATTGAATCAATAAAAAATTGTAAATAAATAGTTATTGCCTGCTCATCACAGGAGCAGGCTGAGGACACATTACACTGGTTATAATGAGTAAGGTGCAGGAAAAATCAGTGCATCAGCTGAGGCAACAATTCTCTTCTGGTGTCTTGGAGTCAGGAAGGAGATTGAGGGACCATATTTGTGGATCTCCTGTGTGACCCACTGTGTGCAGTGTTGCAGAGGTGAGGGAGCTGGTGTTCTCACATCTCACCTCTTTCTCCACCGAAGTCCTTGTGGAAACAATAAACATTGTCCTGATTTAAAGCACAGCAGGCTGCAGTGGAAGTCAGCATATGCATCTGAGATTCACTTCCCTTGGAGCACCGGTGAGTCAGTCAAGCTATACAACTCCTTCTGTGGGCCAGTGTCGACATGCTGAACACCAATCCAGTGCAGTTACTTGTCTGATAAGGTGATTTTCCTTGAGCAAGGGAAGCTGAAGTGCAGCAGAATCTCAAGCTTTATTCTCCAGGACACGACACAATTTAAACTACTGTCCTCCCAGTTTCTGCTCCTCTCTGCAACCTACATATACATGCAAAAGTCTGAGCAATTTGATGTGCCCTTTAGTCTCTGCTTTTGCTTGCCAGTCTGAACCAACGGGCTTTTACCACAAGGAGCTGCCAATCTGCCCCTGTGGGCTGTGAGCTTTAATGTTCATATCGACCTCAACTCTGAGTAAACATAAAGAAAAATTATCCCCAAGTGACTGCAGTTTTGATGGGATGTCAGGACACCTTTTCACAGGACCGAAACTGAAATTGCAGGACTTAAGCAGTGAGACCTGCGGAGTTCCAGCAAAGGGATCTTTTCTCTGCAGGTGGAGGGGCCAGGATCGTGTCTGGAAGTGCATCCTTGCCCGCTGAACCACAAGCCACACAATTCCCCTGGAAACCTGACCTTTTTTGTGATTAGAGCTGTAATGTTGCACATTAGGAGAGCGGCAAGGGAGACAAAGACTGTGAAAATCAGGAGGGACTGATTGGGTGTTTCCTTCTCTACCGAAATAAATTAAAAAAACAAAACAGCAAGCAGATTAAGATACTTAAGACCATGATTGGCAAAGGTGGCGATGTTGCTGGACATAAACAAAAGCAACTACTGGTAGATGACATACACAAATGTACCATGACCACGATAAAAGTGAGAGATTTATGAAAGCTTGATAAATCTTGTGCCCTTCTTCATCACACCCTGCTCATTTGAGTGGCATCAAATGTAAATATTGGAACCCCAGATGGCACGCTGTTTTGGATATTAGTTCAACCTGTTTATCCTGTTATTACCATGGCATTTGCAAGTGTTATCTTTGGGTACCAGAGCATGGATGAATAACTGTGAATGATATTTCAGAGCTGTCCTATCACTAATGAAATCCACACTCATAATTAGTTTCATCTAAAGAATATGAAGTTTCCTCACTAGGCATTTATGGTTTTTATTTCTGATTTATAACATACTTACTGGTGCAGGAGTTAAGAGATTAGATTGCTGAATGCCTGGAGTGATCACACAGACAATGGAAACAAAACATCTTCTTAATCAATCATCTTGCTAGCTATTTAGCCGACTTTACTCCTAAGAGATCGCTGGACAGAGAGGCCATTACTCAAAAAAAGAAAAAAGAAAAAAAAAAACAGAGAGAAGAAAGTGCATTTGTTATTATTTTCTAACTATGCACACATGCATTGTCCCAGCTGCTTATGCAACGTGAATAACATTATTTGTCTTTCTTGAAGAGTCCCTAATCAGGTTCTGTACTGCTGAACGCCTTTGTTTGGGAGGTAAGCATGCCTCTGAATTAACCTCTCTAACACTTCCCTTTCCCTCTATACTACTCTGTGCTCACATAATCCTGGGAACTGTTCATCCTGGATTCAATCATCTGTTGTCAGAACAAAAGACCAGGCATCACTTAAGGCTCTAGGAGCTGACTGGCTATTTACAGTATATCAGAAGTCCTTTGGGCTTTCATTTCAGGTTTCAGCAGTGATTTCTGGTGAAACTTGTTCACCCTTCAGCTCTTTGTGTGGTGCTGGATGTGCCTTTTCTCAAATTCTCTAAATCTATTTAACTGCCTATGACATTAATGCTCAGGCTGAAACAATGAAATGATACTAACGATGTTTTCTGTAAAAGCCCGCTTAATGCAATGTATTAAGATTCCTTCTGGCCTTTTACAAGCAAGGTTGCGGAGAGATGTGTGTTTTGTCCAGAACTCAGTGTTGTGCTTTCCAAGTTATTTCCGAACAAAGACTTCCGTGCGGGGTCTGCTTGGTCTGAAACCCTATTCACTCTTTCCATTCAGGTTTTCTTCTCTTCATAAATTTAATCCTTGGCCCTGGAATTCTCTCCTTATTTTCTTAGTTATGATAAGAGTGAACAGCTGGACCGTTTTGCAGACTTTGTTGACAGTGCTTAGTTCTTACTTTTTCCCTCCCTTTTTTTTTCAGACAGTCCCTGGCTCACTTTGTCTGGCTACTGTCTGACATGTCAGCTTACACTGTTCCAACTCCCAGCTGTTCTTTCCTTTCATGCTATGGATTGTTCTTTGCATTATAGTCAAGCACGGGTTTTTATTTCCAGAGGGCTAATCTGTTTCCACAGCAACCTATAAAATGGAGATATCTGATCCCAGAACTTTTCTTTAAAACTTTTAAATGTGTATATAAACACACATGTGTTTGTCCATCTTAAAGGCCATTGCTGTAGCTATGAAATGGAAGCTGTTGTGAACACTCAGGAGTCAGTAAGTTCTCAAACTGCTTAAGCTACACGGTCACATTTCTGATTCTTATTATAGATATTGGCAGAAAATGACTAGGAATATTTTCTGTCAAATGTGGTTGCAGTTGCAAAATTGGATACGTTAAAATAGATTATTGGGATGTCCCGTTTGCTCAGTGTCAGATATTTCTGTGTAAATTTTGTTGGTGAACTATTAATCGTCATTGTCAAATTCCACCACTGCAAACTTCGTTGGAACTGAATGACTGAGCGAATTTGCTTCTGCTTGAGCTGTAAATGCTCTGAAATCTAAATGAAATACTGCTATGTAAGGAAAGCAAGATTATACCTTCTGATTTTGAAAAGCCATTCTTTGTAGCTACTGAAAGCTAGCAGCAGCACAAACTTTTGTTTCTGTCAATAAACTGAGACAAACAGCAAACACCAATTTGAGAAGAAGTCTCAGTTTCCTATATATTTGTGTGAGCAATTTTGAGCACAGATGAACACATTAAATCATACAATCATAGAATCATAGGTTGGAAAAGACCTCTAAGATCATCGAGTCCAACCATCCACCCAACACCACCATGCCTGCTAAACCACGTACCAAAGTGCCACATCTACACGTTTTTTAAACACCTCCAGGGATGGCGACTAAACCACCTCCCTGGGCAGCCTGGTCCAATGCCTGATCACTCTCTCAGTAAAGAAATTTTTCTGAATATCCAATCTAAACCTCCCCTGATGCAACTTGAGGCCATTTTGTCTCATCCTATCGTTAGTTACTTGGGAGAAGAGACCAACACATGCCTCACTACAACCTCCTTTCAGGTAGTTGTAGAGAGCAATAAGGTCCCCCCTCAGCCTCCTCTTCTCCAGACTAAACAGCCCCAGCTCCCTCAGCCACTCCTCGTAAGACTTGTTCTCCAGACCCCTCACCAGCCTCGTTGCCCTTCTCTGGACATGCTCCAGCAACTCAATGTCCTCCTTGTACTGAGAAACCCAAAACTGAACATAGTACTCAAGGTACAACCTCACCAGTGCCGAGTACAGGGGCACGATCACCTCCCTACTCCTGCTGGCCACACCATTCCTGATCCAAGTCAGGATGCCATTGGCCTTCTTGGCCACCTGGGCACACTGCTGGCTCGTGTTCAGCCAGCTGTCGACCAACAAACCCAAGGTCCTTTTCTGCCAGACAGCTTTCCAGCCATTCCTCCCCAAGCCTGCAGCGTTGCATGGGGTTGTTGTGACCGAAGGGCAGGACCCAGCACTTGGCCTTGTTGAACCTCATATAGTTGGCCTCGGCCCATATATCCAGCCTGTCCAGATCACTCTGCAGAGCCTTCCTACCCTTGAGCAGATCTACACTCCCACACAACGTGGTGTCATCTGCAAACTTACTGAGGGAGCACTCAATCTGCTCATCCAGATCATTGACAAAGATTTCAAGCAAGACTGGACCGAAAACTGAGCCTTAGGGAACACCACTTGTGACTGGCCACCAGCTGGATTTAACTCCATTCACCACCACTCTTTGCACTCAGCCATTCAGCTAGTTCTTTATCCAGCAAAGAGTACACCCATCCAAACCATGGACAGCTAGTTACTCCAGGAGGATGCTGTGGGGAACAGTGTCAAAGGCCTTACTAAAGTCCAGGTAGACATCATCCACGGCCTTTCCCTCATCCACTAGGCAGGTCACCTGGTCATAGCAGGAGATCAGGTTGGTCAGGTGGGACCTGCCTTTCGTGAACCCATTGGTGGCTGGGCCTGATCCCCTGATTGTCTTTCACATGCCTGGTGAGCACACTCAGAATGAATTGCTCCTTAATCTTGCCTGGCACTGAGGTCAGGCTGACAGGCCTGTAGTTTCTGGGATCCTCCTTCTGGCCCTTCTTCTAGATGGGTGTTACAGTGGTGATCCTCCAGTCATGTGGGACCTCCCCTGTTAGCCAGGACTGCTGATAGATGATGGAGAGTGGCTTGGCCAGCTCCTCCACCAGTTCTCTCAGCACTCTTGGGTGGATCCCATCCAGCCCCATAGACTTAAAAGTCTTCAGGTGGCATAGCAGGTCATTAACTGTTTCCTCCTGGATTATGGGAAGTTTGATCTGCAAAATGAAGCAACTCCATGTAGGGTCTGTTCAGATGCGATGGCCATGTCTCATCACATGGAAGTTCAGATAAAGCACAATTTTTTATCCTGATCTAATACTGCTGATCCCCAGGGAAGTCTGGGCAGCTCCACTGGCTACCTATCTTGGCATTACCAACACAGTCAAGTCCTCCCAAGCCGGGTGTATTAATCCTTGATCTTCATTGTGCTCTGGCAGTTGCTCAATATGCAGGCTGAGCTTTCTTCAAAACCCACCAAAGCCTGCTGGGTCTTTATGATGTGGGGCTTGACATCCAAGTATATGGGACGTCTCTTAGGAGGTTAGGCCTAAGTTTGGTTCATCATTCAATTCAGGATTAGCTTCATTATATTAAAGTCAGGACAATGACCTGACACCTTCTGGACCGGGACCAAGAAGGACAAAAAGGTCAATGAGCCCAGCCTGTTCAGGATATAATATGACGTGGCAAAATTTCTGGATGTCTCTACATCCTTGACCCAGAAGTGTCAGGATGGAAAAGTCATGGCGCTTTTCAGATACTCCTGAGAACTTCTCTCTGCATAATTTTTCACCAGATACAGAACATTAGGTATAAATGTAGTAAAGCATCTGAACAGAAGGTGAGTTACATCAAGGCATTCTTTTAAGAACGACACCAGATAAATCAATATTGGAATACTCCTGGGGCATCAGTGCACTCCAAACCCACCTCTTGTATTGTTAAAGAGAAGTTTAGTTCCTCATTGAATTGTTATTTTAATCAGTATATATTACAGAAAGAAACTGTAAAGATTTTCATCAAAGTACTGCTTAAAAGATGGTCTTGAAACACCTGCTCATGGCACTGATAAGAAAAATCTTTATTCAAAGCTTGCCTACATAGCTGTTTAAGGCCACTGTGCATGCGTTTATGCTCGTGTTCCATGATCTAACCCCTGTTCCTACCCACTGCTACATCAGGCACCTCACAGACACCCTGTGCACACTTGTGTGGTCACATATAAAGCTGCTTGCTAATGGTGTAGGCTTCCAAATTTGTCTGGACACGAAAGGTCCCATCATCTATGGTCTTGAGAAGACCCTTAGCAAGACTCCCAAAACACAGAAGCAGAGCCATTCTCAAACAATCAATTAGATTAAATGTGTTCCTGGAGGAACAGAGCACAGCTTGGTTTCTGCTTTGCTTTTAACTCCTATCTTCATCCTGCTTTATCTTCCACAGAGAAGTCAAATTTGCTCCTTCCTTCACCTTTTTTTCCCTTTCAACTCAGTCATACTCACTATATGAGCTGTTAATGTCGGAGCAAAGTTTTATTTCTTGAAAAAATGTTCATATCAATGTGGATTGCTGATACAACACTTCTGGGTGACAGTAGTGCTTAAAACACATTTTGGAGGAACACTCCTGTTTACTATCATAGTCAAAGTCATTGGCTCATGAATAAAATCCCAAGACAGAGAAATCATTGGCTGTAATAAGACTAATGAGTTAGTGTGACTGTGTTACCATTAAAATTGGGCAAATTTTATGGTCCTGGAGGATTTGTGAATATCTCTAACTAGTCTTGGAGGGATGCCAAACTAGCTCGACATTGCTTCTTCTCTCATGCAGTCCTCGTCCCCTCACATCTGCCTCCTCAGTCCTTCTGTGATTTGAACAAAACAAAAAACATGTAAATATACATACTTTTTCTCCTACTTAATAGCAAAACTTATGTTTTCTATTAAGAATTCTACCTTCTGCTGAAACTTCAAGGGAAATGTATGTCTATGTTGACAGTGTTCCTTCTTCTCTTGCCTGATATTATTTTAATTTTCTCTCAGCTGCATTCTTCTTTCTCTCCCCAGCCCTCTTCAAAGCGGATTGCTAGTCTGAGATGGCTCAAAGTAATAATTAATTTTTTAACATCCTGGGAGTTTTGAAATACAGGGGAATATTCCATCAGTGCTTCTGAGGGCCGAAGTCACTGCAGTATTAACAACAAGCTGAGGAAATAAAACTATTAGTTTTCTGATGCATGGCCTGTAGTAGTGCAGACCAAATAGTTATGCATAGGGAGGTTCATGACATTCTGCACAGGTGAATGCCTAACTGTGCTCACTCTGCACATAACTTGTCTTGGTCAGGCTACTTGTGCATTTTTCTTTTCTGATCACTGTATCAGAGCTTGCTATCTCTGGGAAGCACCAAGCTGTCTGTGCATGCTCTGGTCTATGCACATGCAGAATTTGAGAGGTTTCAAAAGCATTAACAATAATTGCACATGCACTGACCATCTGCAGTGGGTTTGCTATTTTCTGGAAACATCAGCTTTGTCACATGTGTCATGAAGCAAGTTTAGATACCTCTGGCATTTAGGTAGTTGTTGACATGCAGAGATTTTAATTTTGATGTTGTTGTGAAATACATACTGTACTGTACTGTTTCAAGCACCCATATGTTTGCTTCGATCTTTCCCTGAATGACTCACAGTCCCTCATTTATTTATACTGAATAAAGATGAAAAATGCTAATAAGGCCATTTCACCATGGAAGAGGTGAGGTACATGAATTGTGAAGCACAGGTCCATAGGCACCCATAGCCTAACATAACATAAACCAGTGGCAACACAAGGAGCCGCAGCTCTCCTCCAGCCTGGGTGGGCACCATGACCTTTTCGGCACCCACGCTCTTCCTGTGTTACCACTGTTTGCTGCTGACTGCTTGCAGCACAGACTGCTGTAGAAGTGTGGGACAAGGGCTTGTTCTGTCCCTCAGCCACCTGTAAAATTTTTTTTTCAAACCAGTGCAGACAAATTTCAATACTCCTTAATCGACATCAGAAGGAGTGTTTGAAGGTGAAAAAAGGGCTAAGTCTTCAAAGTGGTTCTTTGTGCTTGTGGAATAAATGTCTCTTCTCACTACCCTTTGTGTGCCCAGGCGATAAGAGCCACTCTTGGACAAAGGACACAAACCGAGATACACGGAATGGACAGCTCAGTAACTGGATGGGCAAACGTGAGTATCCCATCCCCAATCCTCTTTAACAATTGGACTTTCACAGCACAAAGTTTCCTAGAGTCTGGTTTTCTAATTAAAGCAACTTTACAAAGAAAAGGTCCAACCTTCACACTGGTATTTTTTTCCTCCTAGGTTGTACATTTGTGATAGTAGCCATTCTCAACTTGTCAGAACATGTCTCTGATATAATGAGCCAGAGGAATTAACTAATTTACCACAGCTGGCCTCACTCTTTTGCCCTGAAAATTCCTGCATTTAGGTAATACAGCTGTGAACTTCCCTCCATCACAAAAGAGGCTGAGGCACTAGGAAAGAAGAAAATAATAAGGTTGTAACACCCCTCCCATACTCCTGAGTATATTGACGTATCCTCTTGTCTCAAACACGGTTCTTTTGGTGCAATGGAAAATCCTCCCTTGTGTCCAGTGTCCAGACGATATTTGAAGTCATTAGTAAAGAGCTTTTTAACTCACGCAATAGCAGCTTGAGCGTAAACTCCATGGTGCAGGAGTGACGTACATGCACACTTGCCTTGTTGTATTTCAAGAATGCCTACCTAGTTTACACAAAATGAGTGAAAATGAAGGAGATTAAAACTCCTGTTAAAACCACAAGTTGCGCAGTCTGATATTTAAGATTGGTCTGTGTTAATACTGGAGTCCATTGTGAAGGTCACCCCCACCAAGGTGTCTGAGCCTTCACATATGTCTTACGTATTTCACAGCAGCTGCCCTAGCTTCCCCTATGCTGTGTAGCTCCTTCAGGGCACTCCCAGGAATCAACCTCTTTCCAAGCTCCTCTGACAGCTCGATCTGCTGGACTGCGTTGGATGTATACTTCAGAGGAGCTGGGGCCGGGGCAGACAGTCTGATGCCGAGAGTACTTTTTCTTTCCCCTTCGGTTCATGAGCTGAGCGACGTACCCCCTGTGTCAAGTTGGATGACAGATGTCTTGCACAGCGGCTCACCATGTCTGGGATCCCCACAGCCACATGGGAATTTACGAGTTCTCATGGATATGTCTTGCAGATACAGGCCAATGAGAAAAAGTGTGGGAAAAGCCTGGTCCTGTATGCCTCTTGTATGGTACATAGGAGGAGTATGTGAAAGCCTGGATTTTATGAAGTGCACTGCACTCTTCAGTAAGATGTTTGATACCAGGCATCAACATTCATCAGGGTTTCTGAGTCCTGAGATGAGTAACTTCTGTTTCGTGGACTTGGCCAAAAGTTAATGCTAAGGTTGACTCCAACTGCCGGTGTGGACCTACACTGAGATTTCCAGGTTGCAGAAAAAGGTGAAATTTCAATCATGCTTGTTCTCTGTGCTCATTTGCTTAGCCATTGCTCGTTAACTGTTTGTACGATAGCTGTTTTGAGGGTCTGTTTCTCTTTGTGAGCTGAGTATAACACAGGGCATTTGGGTATGAAGCTGTTCTCAGTTTTGCTGTTATACTTTGTATAAAACATGTAAAAAAAAGGGAAATAAAGAGAGTATGACTCATTATGTGGCATACGAAAAATCAAACACAAACTGACTTTGTGATTCAGAGCACCAACCTGAAATGCAGTTGTCTGCCTTTCAGAAAGTGCTAACTTTCATGGCATTCAAGAATAGGAACGTCATGTGTTGTTTCACCTTCAGAAAACCTCTAATTCCTCTGTGAGATATGAATTGGAATGTTGACATTCTTCATACATTCCCTAAGTAACAAGCTTTCCTACAATCAGTCTTCTGTCTGTGTCCCCTAAAAAGCTAAATATTTTATACAGAGTTATAGAGCTTCAGGAGAAGTGGGCATCCCACACAGAATTTCCTGTTTTATGTAGAATAAATCATCTTTCAAGCTGTTGGTGTGTTCACATTGCTTGAGAGGAGGAATCTGAACTATGTCTCCCATTCTGCGGATGAGGAAATGCTGTTAAGGAATGCTCCAGGTATGATGCTCTGTAAGAGGCTCACACTTATTTTGTTTTATTCCACTTTTAAGCCAGCAGCATTGGAGAAATTCAGTCTCAAGACAAATTATTCTGAGATTTTTTTCTACTAAGAATATATGTATGAACACACACATGGGGAAAGGATGAAAGAAGGCAGAACAGGAAAGAAAGAAGGAAGAACAGGAGAGAGGGAAAAATAAAGGGAGGGAAACAAAAAACAAGAGATAAAGGAATGGGAAAAAAGAGAGAAGAAAAAAGGAACGAAGGAGAAAAAAACACATTTTTTTTGGTTTGTGTCAAATTCTTGAAGAGATGTTGCTGTCTTTTTGGTACTGTGAGTTTTGTTTGACCACGCTTTTCCTTATTGATATGTCTAGAACAGGTCTTTACTGTGACCATCTGCTATGGGTTTGCATGGCAAAGTTTTTGTAGCGGGGGGCCTACAGGGGTGGCTTCTGTGAGAAGCTGCCAGAAGCTTCCCCCATTTCTGATAAAGCCAGTGCCAGCTGGCTCTGACAGACCTGCCGCTGCCCATGGCCAAGCCAATCAGCAACGGTGGTAGCACCTCTGTGATAACATATGTAAGAAAGGGAAGAAAAACATCTCTGGGTGAGATGGCAGTGAAGAGAAAGGAGTGAGACTATGTGAGAGACACAACTCTGCAGACACCAAGGTCAGTGAAGAAGGAGGGGGGAGGAGGTGCTCAACATGTCGGAGCAGAGAGCCTTCCCTTGCAGCTCGTGATAAAGACCATGGTGAGACAGGTTGTCCCCCTGCAGCCCACGGAGGTCCATGGTGGAGCAGATCTCCACCTGCAGCCCGTGGAAGGGACCCCACGCTGGAGCAGGGGGATGCCTGAAGGAGGCTGTGACCCCATGGGGAGCCCACGCTGGAGCAGGTTTGCTGGCAGGGCTTGTGACCCAGTGGGGGACCCACACTGGAGCAGCCTGTTCCTGAAGAACTGCACCCTGTGGAAGGGACCCACACTGGGCCAGTTCGTGAAGAGCTGCACCCTGTGGGAAGGACTCACATTGGAGAAGTTTGTGGAGAACTGTGTCCCATGAGAGGGACCTTCATGCTGGAGCAGGGGAAGAGTGTGAGGAGTCCTCCCCCTGAGGGGCAAGGAGCAGCAGAGACAACGTGTGATGAACTGACTGCAGTCCCCATTTCCCTGCGCCGCTCAGGGGAAGAAGAGAGAGAAACGGGAGTGAAGCTGAGCCCGGGAAGAAGGGAGGGGTTGGGGGGAATGTGTTTTAAGATCTAGTTTTATTTCTCACTATCCCACTCTGATTTGATTGGTGATGAATTAAACTCCCTTTTCTCCCCAAGTTCAGTCTGTTTTGTCCATGACGGTAATTGGTGAGTGATCTCTCCCTGTCGTTGTCTCGACCCTCGAGCCTTTCATCATATTTCCTCTCCTCTGTCCAGCTGAGGAGGGGGAGAGATAGAGCGGTTTTGGTGGGCACCTGGCATTTATCCAGGCCAAACCAAAACATCATCTTTTCTCACTCTGTCTGTATGAATGAGTATCCATTCAACACAAAATCTTCCCATTCAGAGGAAGAGGGATTTTAAACAGAGGTGTGCAGTCTTTCCCCCTGCTTGGTGGGATTCTGGGACCCAATGCTTAAGGACAATGCAAATTCCTGGCATAGAAGAGTCGTTCCCTGCAAAGGAGAGTTGTAGTCCAAATAAACCACAAAAAAGTCTCCCATATGAGGGCAAAATCTTCCCTCAAGATGGAATTTGCAAAATACCAAAAATATCAGATGAATTTAAGATCTATTTAATATGTATCAGTCTATGAACTGTAAAGATTCACTTCTCAATGATGCTCCGAAACATATAATCAAATTTTGGCCAGATATTTCTGGTTTTTTATCCTCCCTGATATAATAATCATAAAATTGGGGGATTTTTCATTGCAAGAAAAATTTCCAGGCACACTAAAGCAAAAAGCACAAGTGATCTGTGTTTGCCCACAGTGATTCAGACTATAATAACCTTAAACTTTATTATTAAATAGCATCTTTTTCTGGTCACACTGTTGTACTGTGAGGATTTGGCACAAACAAGGATTAATAGTGATTTTTCCTGGAGAGAATGAGGGCCTCAGGCAGTAGATAAGAGGGTATGAGAACAAAATAAGTACTTAATAAAAAGAAATAAGCTTCTTTTCAACCGTGGGAGTCAATGAGAAATATAATTTGTCTTCTTATTATCATTTTTATAGGGCTCTAAATTGTGAATGGTGTTTTCTGGATAAGTGACATGACAGGTTCCTGTGATATTAAACTTGATTTAACTTAGTAAAGACTACAAACTAAAGAAATTTTTATAGTTACAGCAGTGAGTGGGCAATGCTGTATATTCGCTAATGTATGGATCATGTTGACTCTTTCTTCATTCTCACATGCAACTTCTCAAGTGACATATGGGGAAATATGATTGTGGACTGATGCCCAGGAAAGACTTCATTGCTAGAAAGTGGTGAGAAGCAAGTGTCTGAGCTGGGCTCTAGGCTGTATCTTGTGGCATTTGGCATGAATGCACATTACAACATGTCTTGTACGTAGACCATGAGTTCACCAGATAGAATTTCATTTCACCTCTGATCATGGAGTTCCAGCTACTGAGAAATGCACAGACAATAACAATTAGCTGACAGAATGTGTCATTGTATGCAAGGGATGCAAGGAATGACCGTATCAGCAGGAAAAATCTGCAATTATTGGGGATGTTCTTGGTGTGGAAGCTGAAGCAAGAGAGTGGGAAAGAGATTTCCCGAGTAGTAGTCCAGCCAAAGGACTGCTTTGCATTTTTCTTCAGTTCTGTGTTGGAGAACAAATGTATGCTTGGAAGAGACTCAGGTATGGCCATGAATGTCTCTAAGTCCAGGAAATCTAGCAAGCTGCTGCTTACTCACATTAAACTGTGAAGGTCAGTATTTTTTCAGCTGGGAGATACTAGTTTTCTACAGGTATGTTTTAAACAATAAGATGAGTTTTCTTCTGCTATTAAAAATGCTCACAGTTGTCAGGATGAAGAGAGTAGAGGAAGATCCTTTTGATATATGGCTGGGCTAAAAAAATGAACGTTTATCTATTTAACAACACTTCACAGTTGCCAGATTTACGCATACATTGTATTTAGCCCAGTAGTAAAATTTATAACTCTCCTTTTGGACAGCATAATTCTTTCCCTCTGTTAAGAGAAAATTATATCCAGTGGGAAAGGGAAAATTCCTTTACATATCAGTTGTTTGTTTTGTGAAATGTTTGATGTATATTTAGGGACATTATTAATGGTATTAATAATATTTGTTTGTCACTAAATCTGCATAGTGCTTTTGTCTGCAGTGGACATTTTTATTCCCTGTAAGGATAAGATTATTGCGTTGGACTAGATGACCCACAGAGGTCCCTTTCAACCCCTACCATTCTGTGATTCTGTGATATTTGGGGCTATATTTGGAAAAAGTATTTTCATGCCTTAGATGAGACAGGCATCTAGTGAGGTTTTCAAAAGCAATGAACGCTTTGGAAGTAATAGTGGTAGAAACCTGGGTGCTTTGCTGCTTTTGAATGAGTGCTGATAGTTTCTTTGAGTTGTTAGGCAGCTACGTGTCTCCCAGTGGTCTTCCTGTGGTCCTTTACATGGTAATCCAAGGTCAGGTGTTATAAGATGCACTTCATGAGGGATGTAGACACCCCCATGTGTATGGGCTGTTTTGGAGGAGAAAAAGCGTGGGGAGGGATGTGGGAAAGAGATTTCTGGAACCAAGGGAAGAGGATAAAAACATCTGAGAGCACAGAGATTGATTCCTAGGAGGAAAAAAGAAGGGCGAACAGCAACAAAATTTAAGCATTTTGTGGATTCTCTGAATCTGAGTGAAGTGGCTCCAACAAGTTCCTGTAAGTGCTTTGGACACACTGGAATGGGTAGCATTTGTGCGGAAGTAGGTAGGTCTAATCAGGACCTCAGCTCCTCCTTGGAGAAGAAGTAGGGCAGGACAGGGAGATGTAATGGTAAAAATTGACTGTATTGGAAAATTTATATATCACTCCAAAATTCGATGTAGGAAAGAGATTGTTTTGAAGGCTTGGCTGATGATGGAGGTACATAGGATGTGCTCTAAGACACAGAAGCCCTCTGGTCTCATCTCCACGCTTAAAAATTCTGAAAAGTGAAGAGCTACTGGTCTTGATGGTCTCTGTTTCTTGTCATCTTTCCAAGAGGTCTGCTGAGGAGCTTATGGCCAAGTTGTCGGGAAATAAGGTAGCTCTCTGATGTCTGGAGCTTCACTAGATCAAACTGTTTCTTCTTGGTGTTTCTTTTTCAGTCAGCCGTGGCATCTGATGAAAACAAAGCTCCTAAATGGCATAGACAGGCATGCTTTTGTAGAATGGTTCAAGGAAATACTGCATTCAGAGGCACAGTAGATAATAATCTGTTCTCTTTCAGTGCAGAGGAGAACAAATTAATCTCAGACAGTCTCTGGCCTAAGTCGATTTCCTAAATTGTGTCTCAGAACTTTGTACAGAAAATGATACAAAAATGGGTACAGAAAATCATATCGCTTTGTAGGAACAAAATTTCTAAGGGCCAGGTTTGTGAAGGTGGTTAGACAGTGAGGTAAAGGCAGCTAGATATCTAGAGAGGTTTTCAAGAGCTTCTAGTTGTGTAATTTTCATTTTAAAAGGAGTTAGAGAACCTGAGCACATTTGAAAGTCTCAGCAGATGCCTTTTTGTGTCCGAAGGGCACAGGGCTAGCCTGCAGGGCTAGGGACATTTTCCTCCGTTCTTCTTTGTCCACTTGCAGTACTGCTGCTGTTACACTCAACTAAATGCTCCTTCTGGAGCCAAATGTGTGCTCCTGCCTCAGGAGATGCAAGAGTGAAATTATCTTTCTTAAAGATATGCTGCTCATAAATTACAACTGTTGCTCAAAGAAACATCTGGGTACCACTCAACACCGAAGTTTCTGTACAATCACATCTAACCCCATTGAATTCATAACCTATTTAATAAAAAAAAGACATAACAAAAAAACCCTTAAAGCTTTTAAGATTCTTTAGGGCTAAAATTGCCTGGACTGTTTTCCCAGCAAGAATGGATCTCAAATGAAAGCTAAATGTTGGTTTTACTTTGATCTAGCGTTTTGTCTGAGGCATTCTGAATCAACCCCACAAAGTCACCAAGACTTTAATGGGATTCCTCTAAACAGTCATCACAGCCTCTTAATTCCAGCACTAAGCTACTAAATGTGAAATGGTACAGAATCATATAATTGCAGCCAGACATTATAAGCAATAATTATCTGTAGTCTGTCACAATACTTCTGTTGTAATTTTATACCTCACTGTAGACATGCTGTCTACTTTACCTTCCACATACCGGCAGCTGTCTGTGGTAGTAAACTGCTTTGGAGTCTTTTTTTTTCCCTGTATTGACATGATTAGTTAGGTAAACTCACTTCATACTTAGCCTGCCTGTCAGTACCAGTATTTGCCTTTCGTTTGCAGTTTTCTCTGGAATCCCACAAAGACGTCCGCCCTGTGCTAAGTGTGTGTATCAAGTCTTGTTGATTATTATTCAGTGTGACAGTGGGATGACTGATAAAATAAATGAGGAGAATAAATAGCAGAATTAGATTTTAATTTCTTTTTCCCTTGATTGCTCTCAGTGTGTGTTTGAAGAGGCATGAAATTACGGTAGCTCTCCTGTATTAAAAATTGCCAGGAATTTGCATGGATTCACTTGTAGAAGGGCTGATATCACAAGACCTAATACAAAGAAAGAACGAAGAAAGGCAGGAAATTCAGGAGAAAAAGTAAAAAATGGTCTTTTTCTTGAGTATTTTGTTTCCCAGCATTCATATCAAATGCTCTTCTGGCAGCCTAATGCTAGTAACGTTTATAGCATGTGTAAGACTTTCATACTGATAAGTTCTGCTCATTAAATTCCATGTTTTGCCTGAGTAAATCCTACAATGTTCACAGTTTTACAGGCATGGCAGGAGATGTGGGTGTATTTATCACTTCACATAATCAGACACTCAGAGGTTTGCATTTATCTGCATTCATAGTGTCTTCTCTCTAAAGACGTAACTGAATCGCACAGGGCCAGATCACGAAGTTTTCAATACTGATTCCCTATGATGAACATTTAACAGGTATTCCTGTTCATCAGACTGGTTTATGAGCTGATCCACAGTTGAATATGGTGCTTTATCTAGTCCACAGGGCACAGTACTCATGCGTACGTGCATCTGCTCATCGGATATTCTGCGCTCTTCGGTTTGCTGGTCTGACGCTTGATTCTATGGAGCCAGTGTTGCTCTTGTGCAACCCTTAGACACATAAACCAGCACTCACTTTACTTATTTTCTTATGTGAATGATTGATAAGCATTTGAGTACTGTATATTGTACTTTATGATTGATATATCTGAAAGTCAACACCTCTCTGCTAGGTTTTACACCTGTGATTTTGTATCAGTTTCTTTTCCACAGAATTCAAATATACTGTTTTTGTTTAATCTTCTATTGAAAAAGCACCAGCAGTTTTATTAGATATATTCTAGTTTATCTGAGAGAAAAGAGAAACTGATAACTTTACAGATTTTTCTTGCTAAAATTTTCCATCTCTATTGGGTGCAATTGTTTTGATAATAGATTTTTGCATTAGTTGGCTCTTCAGAGTAATTTAAATAATCTATGTAATACAATCTTTTTCTTTACTTTTCTTGTTTTAAAAGCTGTGGTAACAGTTTCTAAAAATGAAACTAGAAGAGCACTGTTTTTTTCCACATTTAATGGCCAGTAGATGGCTGAAATTTGTCCGCTTTTGGTCAAAACTGCACTGGCCTTAAATTCCATTTAATTTCTCTATTCTGAAAGCCACGGGCCACACCACTGCTAATCTCTTGTGCTACCTAATAGCCAGCAAGTGCTTAGTTTGCAATGCAATATGGATCAAACAGACCATGCCAGCTTCTTTGGCCCTGCTGCAGCCTATGGAGTAATCCAAAGTCAGAACAAGCTTTCTCCGTCACACAGTTTTTCATCATGCTTATATATAATATTCATGTTTGTGAGAGAGACGTGTTCACACTGAGAATAACACTTTAATAATGTGGCTAAAAGTAAAAAAAAAAATAGCAAAAAAAATGTTGTAGTCAGGTTTAGAAGCCATTTGTAAACTATATGACTTGTCTACATGTTCTTGACTTAATGAAACATTGTAAGCCTAAATTCAGCTTGACTGCATTGTTTAGCATTAAGATGCCCCTTGAATGATAAGCCAAATACAGCTCATATTTCCTGTGCAGAAATTTGCAATGAAAAGCGAGACTTCAAAACTTTTATGTAGAAATTAATGTATAGCTGAAGCTGAACTTTGTCACAGTGAAATTGTTGATAATTTTACAGTGACTTCTGTGGAAGCAGTATCATGCCCTAATGTTGTTATTCAACTGTTTTCATCAACATTTATGCATAGAAATCCATGCTGTTCTCAACTGCCAACTTCTGTTACAGGTCTTTGAACTTTTAACCCTAAAATGTTTATTGACAGGCAGTAAATTCCTGAAATAACAGGAATCTTTGTCGACACAACAGTAGGCATGTGGTTGAGGGGGTGAGGGTAACAGCATGAACTAGGTTTCATCATGACATGGAAAAGAGATGAGGTTGAGGTGTATATCCATACCTGGGAGCCTAGCAGGGTGGACACAGACACTGAATCACATGAGTAGTAGGTGCGGAGAAGTAAGTATTTTTTTACATTTTTGAGAAGAATATTTGGATTTCTCCAGTTTCCAATAAAAGACAGCAGCATCACAAAACAGAAAATTTGTGCCTCATATTTGAACCCTTGATAGGTCTTGTTGCATTAAGTTGCAAAGGAGGATGCGTGATGACAGCAGGCTTTGCCTGTGAGTGTGTCACTTCTCTTCGGAAATAATGGACAGGAGATGTGGGCTGATGGAGCAGAAGAGCTGGTCTGTGAGAGGAGCCCCAGCAGCTAAGGATTGTAAGGACTCTCTAAATACCATCCTCCTGCAAAAGGTCTTGCAAAATCCAGATATTTCTCTTTGGTGGGCTTCAATGTTTTGGAGATGTGAGAGGTGGGAACTGCAGGAGATGCATACCTGCTCAGTATGAAACTGCATCTTCTGGAAGTAGCTAGGGGAAGATGGATCCTGTGTGACACCTGTGGGCTAAGCAATAGATTTACTATTGAGGTTTTCCAGTGCGCACCTGCATGAATTTTCAAAAGAGAGTATATTTTGCCAGATTCCAGTAAGTTTGCTCCTTTGTTGCAAAAATAGTAAAAATTGTCTTTTCGTGTCTAGGTGATGTGTTTACTCTTGCTTTTTCAGTCCTACAGTTAATAAATATGCACCACTTCCATTTCAGAGACACATTTGGTCTCATTTTTCTGGCAGTGACAAATGCTGTTGCAGTTAACAAGAAAAAATTGTTGATTTTCACCACTGAAAAAGGAGAAGAAGCATTTTTTTCAAGCCCTTCTAGGGCAATATTTAGATACTTACTAAAGAAAACATTTTACCAGTGACTTGGCATAAGCTTCTCCTAAAAAGGTAATGATGTGAAATTGTGATTTCTGGGCCTGAGAGGCCAGTCCTACATTCCACAGTAGTTGTATCCATGTGTTTACTATTACTTTGTCACATGTTTGTTTAATCATATCAGTTAATATTACATTGCAAGACCACTCCAGGTTCATTTTATTTAGACTTTGCTATAGTTTATTTTTGCACATGTTCCATTATTAATGAGCCTTCGAGTACTTTATCATGTATATTGCATCATGTAGTTATTAATTTATGTTTATTTTTCCTGCTTGTTTCCATGTATATTCAGCATATATAAGCAAATTCCAACCTTTTACTGGAGCAATAAAGAAGATTATGTTGCAGATTATGTTAAGCATTATTCTGAATGCTATTTTAAAGAGACATGTACAGAACTTTACCCCTAGTTCACTTTCTGGCTTCCAGCTGCAGTCCTTACCACCAGCAAGCTTGTTTCTTTTCTCCAGTTGTAGTCTCCCAGATTGTCCACATTTGCATTTCTTTTCCCTTGGATCACCTCTCTTGATCCTTCTGTGCCTTAGTCAGATTTTTCATCCAGGTTCTCCAGCAAAGACACCAAAGACCAGCAGACAAAACAGCTTGAAGGTCAAGGGTCCATATTGACCCATAGGAATTGCCCTTTACAGGTTGATTCTGGCTTTCCTTTTTCAAATACAGCTTTGAGTGTGCTAGTTGTATGCAATGTCCAGAACCAAAGAGCTGTGACAGGAGATAGAACATGCTCAGGGAGGATGGTGTCCTTCACTGCTACATACTCCAGGCCCTCAGAAGTGATTTTATGTGAATTCAGATTCATTAGGTGTTCTAAACTTCTGCAGGCCACAGTAGGAATGTGAAAAGACATGTTCTGGGTAGAAATTTATTTTCTTGACGAGTTCCTAGCTCAGCCAAAGCCGTAGTTTCACAGCAAAAGCAGATGCAGACTGTCATATGTCATGGCAAGATAGTACTGTGCAGGCCAGCCGTGGTTCAAGCAGTTGCTTGCAACTTGGCTCTCGTAAGGTCTCCTGGGCCAACCTGCTTTCCATAGCGAGTAGAAACTATCATCTCATCAGGGGCTCATCTGAGCTGTCACAGCCATCAGCAATATGGCATTCTCATGCAGGAGCAATGGTGTGGTGCTGTTCAACATAGAAAGTGGCACAGTCTTGCATAGCCACTCCATTTCTGGTTCAAATATCTATTAAGTGCCTCTGAATTCACAAGGCTGCATAGCCTCAGAACCAGTCCCTGGCAAACTGCATTCAACAGCATGACAGATGGAAAAAAATCCCAAAATATGTAGTAATGTTTGTCATCTTGCAGAAAGCAAAAAACCCTACAATTCTCTACAGAGAAACCTAAATCCATCACCGAGTTCAGTCCTTCCCATATTTGCTTTTTTCTATCAGTTCAAAACAATCACAGACCCAAAGATCACATCTACAGGGGTAATACTGAGGAAATGTGGCGACATTTGCCGTTGGCCTAAGGCATGACACATGACTTATAGTCACTGACGCTTTCATCCAGAGTACCTTAGCTTTCATGTGCCAGCCTTGTTGGGAGGATGAGCAGAACACTGGACTGTCTGAGTTTGTCAATATCTCTTTTTCAGATGCTGTACAAGGTTACAGTAAATTGGATTATAAGATCTTTCTGAAACCAGAGTTTTCGTTTTATTTTAAACTTTCTCCAATATCTAATGCACTTCCTCTCCTTTCCAAAACAATGAACAATGGATCCCCATATAACATCTGAAGATTTAGAAATGAGGGATAACAGCACACCCATTAGGAGAAAAGCTCTAAACCATCCTAAAGTTTCTTCCTGTTTTAATGGTCAATGTTCTCAAATAATGTTCCCCTAACTGGATATTTAATAGGACAGATATATTTTATTTTATTTATATAGGGTTATGGCCTGTGCCATATTAAAGACTGTGCGAAAATGTGCAGACAGGGAGCTGCCTGCAACAAGGAATTGTGGGCAGAGACGAAGAATCAGTTTCAGTCTTTAGAGGACCAAGTAGAGGTTGTAATGGTTATTGAGGGAGACGGTACAGCTGACAGCTTAGAAAAACAATTGCTTTGTCAGGAAAGAAAGCAGCTACAAACTGTGTTAGAGAATGAGGAGATATCTGGGTAATGATTTGGGTTTGCAAAGAGAGCTGAATTTACTGTTATACTAGTGTAGATAAAAACTATTAGCTGAAATAGAGATTGATAGGAGAAGACTATAAACTTTGTTCTGTGTGTTAAAAATGGGATGATGCTGAGACACTCGAAATGTTGCTAAGAGGTGTGAGAAGGAAAGAGAGTAGAAGTCTGAAATGGAGAGTGCTTATGGGGTTATCAGCAAAGAGATGAAGATTAAAAGTAGAAGAGAGAGAAAGCTAACTCAGGGACTGGGCTTAGATCACCCCAGCCAACTCATCACAAATTCTTGCTGGGATCTGCTTCTGTTTCGTGATCCATGTAAAAAGCTCTTCAAACTGCAGGCCATCTCTTCTCACAGTGAGAGAATAAAAAGTTGGCCTGAAGGAATTCAGGTTGTGCAATATCCTGCTCTTGGAAGAATCATCAACATTTATGCTCTTTAGATGTTTTATTCTCTGAGAGATTCATATGCATGTATATGTAGCCATGAATATTACAAGGTTTTCTGAAATTGAACAAGTGAATTTTGTTATATTTAAGTATAGCACAGGGTGACTGTTTTCTTGATGGAAGAAAAAGATCAAAAAATAGAAATTTTTTACTGACTGCTATATCCATTTAGATGAAAATAGGCTGTTTTAATATAATGGGTAACTAGCAATGGTATCATTATCCTGTTGAGCTGAACTGAACAGAATCAGTGGCTTCAATGTACTTGTCTTGACAGCTGTGGCAAAACCTAAAGTCAGCAGTACTCCAACCGATTGTTTTTACGGGAGGACCCTGTGAAAGGAACATCCAGCAGACTGAGACGAGATCCTAGATTAAAAAAGGAATGTTAATTTTATTAAAAACAAGAGCAGGAAAATGAGTATGTAGGAAGATAGGAGTCATACTTACTAAGAACATAACGCTCTTGTGTACCCTTCTCATAGTTTGCATAATCCAGCTGCTTTCCCCTATGAGACTTTGATTTCCACATTTTCCAGTCGTCACACATTCACCTTGCTTACTGTATTGATTTGAAGTGAGGCAAGGGAGAAAGACAACCATTTTCTCACCTGAGCAACTCAACTACTAAATTAGAGAGAACGTACCTGTTGAGTCTAGCCTGATGGATCCTCAGATCTTTCATTGCAGCCTACAGGAAGGACTCTAACGAGACAAAGATACTTACTCAGAAACCCCATACCACAGTGACTGGGGTTTTCTCAGAATCACAGAATTACAGAATAACAGAATAGTAGGGGTTGGAAGGGACCTCTGTGGGTCATCTAGTCCAACCCCCTTGCCGAATCAGGGTCACCTACAGCAGGCTGCACAAGACCTTGTCCAGGCGGATCTTGAATATCTCCAGAGAAGAAGACTCCACAACCTCCCTGGGCAGCCTGTTCCAGGGCTCCATCAACCTCAGGGGGAAGAAGTTCTTCCTCATGTTCCGACGGAACTTCCTGTACTTCAGTTTGTGCCCATTGCCCCTTGTACTGTTGCTGGGCACCACTGAAAAGAGCTTGGCCCCATCCTCCTGACACCCACACTTCAGATATTTGTAAGTATATATTAGGTCCCCTCGCAGCCTTCTCTTCTTCAGGCTGAACAA
>Ga0065711_1003404_pt1 | contig 28120 bp, 18 predicted proteins | sample Hoacrofraction12_FD_59098 | JGI IMG/M metagenome (GOLD analysis project Ga0065711, IMG submission 59098) | Hoatzin crop microbial communities from Cojedes, Venezuela - Epithelial fraction 12 v2 (version 2) | ecosystem: Host-associated > Birds > Digestive system > Esophagus > Crop | place...
GGGGGGGGGGGGGCGGGGAAGGAAGAAATAAATCTGTGGATTTTACACAGCTGGGTTTTTTATTCCCATTAGAAAACTTCAGAGAAGTATTGATAGAGTGGGATGAAGCTGTGATTCTGGGGTGTATCAATCTTGATATCATTTTGAGATGCAGCCTTCTCAGACAAATCTCCCCAGGAATACCTCGGATTACTAATGCAGATTTACCTGGGACTGTGCTCGTACAAGGTCCTGGATAGCCCTGCAAATTCATTCACTTACATTGATACAGGCAAGATGTACTCTTCCACTTTAAAGACCGTGATTAACACAACAGCAGCTTCAAGGCATCCACCTGCAACAAAATGAATAGAAAAAGAAAGAAAAGACTAAAGTAGAGCCCACATTATAAATACCTCCAAGTCAGTTCCTTAAGCAGAGAACGGGAGACTCACCAGCACCAGGGTGGATGATAAATAAGGGTGGTAGCCTTAGGTAAAAAGAAGACCAGCTGCTCACCTTGCTCCACCTGAGCTTGCAGCAGTCAATGCACAAAGGTTCTCCTAGTGGGAAAGAGGAATGGAAGTAATTTGCCCAACGGCTGGTAGAGAGGGGACTGACACTGGATCCTTATGCAGAGCTCAAATGGTGAGAATGAGCACTGGCTAAGCAGGAGCAGCAGCTGAACGTGTTCTCTGTGCTGGGACTTGCCCCAAGCCTGCATATCTAACTGGGCATACCCTTGAGAACCTCTGCTACTGGGCTACATGTGTGTGGTCCCAGTCCATTTCTAACTTTTTGTCTGCTAAGTCTTCTTGCAAAAAAACGAGAACACACCACATGCCCGCTCCCGTCCCATGGCTGATTTTTCAGGTGCTGTTGGGGTCCACATCACACCAGCTGAAAGCAGCTCTTTAAGTGAGACACTCTAAAAGGCTGGCACCTTGGAGACCCTCCAAGAGGGGACTCTCTTATCTCCAACGAGTAAGAGAGCAAGAATTTCCAAAACACAAATGATCAAAACTCTTCACATTGTGGCCTCACTCTTACAGGATTCTAAGACATTCAGTCCTTTTGAAAAATTAATCATGACATTCCCAGTTCCTCTCCCAGAAGCTGGAAAGGCCAAAAACTTTGCAAGTTTTCACGTGATGCCATTTCAGCAGGCTGAGAGGCATTTCTTGGCTTCTCAGCATGTGAACCACAGTAAACTCTTCTCCATTATCATCCTCTAGTATCGCGCCCAGCGATGTACATTCCAAGGGCATTCAGAGCTTCATGGCAAACACAGAATATTCCCCAAAATCTAGGCTCATGTTGCCCAGAATGAAAGAAGGGACCCACTGTGTGTTGTAGAGCTACGGCACACAGCTGAAGACGCCAATCTCCATCTCATACAGAGCAGCATTAAACATATACAGAGCATGTCTTGTGGAAAACTCATATACCCTTCTGTAAGACCTCATGCAAAGGTCATACCCACATGCATGCGTAGAGCTCTCCAACACCCAGTACCTGAAGCATTAATACAGCACAGCAGAAATGAGGTAATCTCTGAAAATGAGGACAGTGCTCCAAGAATGGATCGATCCAGGGTTGCCCTTCGGTTCCCAGTTGCTGACAGACAGCAAATTGATCACAGTGTGGTTTGAATTTCTCTCCTGACAATTCAGGCAGGCGAGGGCCAAGAGCTCTGTAAATGCATAATCTGCGCCTGGCACTCGCTTGCTACGTACTAAACACAATAAAACCTTTGGAGCAAGCTGTTTCTCCTGCAGTCGGTTAACATTTGTATCCGGCTGAACTCCTGGGGTGATAAGTACAGCAGATCTCCGCCTCTAAGGCAGATAAGTAAAACATACTGTAAAGAAAAGTACAGGGTATCGGCACGTCTCTCCCAAAGGGGCTGTCAGCAGCTGAGTGCTGCAGTCCCATGAATGCGAGGAACGAGAAGGGTATTTTTTCCAGGGAGCTTCTGCTCTCTCTCTGCCTTCCTCATAGGTAGCTGATCCATTTTTCTGTTCCTCCTTCCCCCCGGCTTGGTGTGCATAGAGCCATGCCCCGACACAGGCCACAGCAGCAGCTTTGCTAATTCTCCCAGTGCCACCTACAGTTTGTGCAAGTGTGTGTATATGAGTACACACATCCACAGGCAGTGACCGAGGCAGGCTATAAATGTGTATGTGTGTGTATATATATATACGCTTGAGCACTGTGACGTGATCAAACTAGCCTCTAGCTCACATCTGAGAGGACAGAAAGAAGTCTGGAAATACTTCTGTTTTGGGGAGCAGGTCCTCTGCCTACAAGGCAAATCAGGCGCTGAGCACACAAACTCAGGAGCAGCACAAGCCTTGCAAGGAATGAAATAAGGTCATTCTGACTGCACCTCATAGACTTTGTGAGTGGTCCTCAGTCTCTATCTCAGAAGTGCCACAAGCACAGAAAAGGGATCTGGTATCTACTTTCCTCCCTGATCAAATACCCCAGTGGATCTGGCAGTACCAGCTCCCCAGAGGTGACACGAAAGAGATGGTAAGTGGGGGCAAATGCTAGAGTGGAATAGTGCAGCAGCTTCAACAGTCACAGTGATTTAGCAATCACCACCACCGCCTCCATCCCACCCCCCCAGTAAACGGGCCCTGCACAGTGAAGAAGCTTTTTTAGAGTAGGGAAGGCAAACAGGGTGAAGGAAATGAGCGCAACAGCTGAGGGGCTTGGGATTTAATCACAGCCGGCTTTCTACTGCTTGTTTGCTGTCTTTCTTCACTTATTTTCAAGGGAAAATGTCCATGTCTACAGAAAACACAAAAGGTTTAAAAAAAAACAAACCTATTCCCTGCTCCCTCTATATGATTTAAATAGAAAAAGAAGGTGTTGGCGTGGGGTTTTTTCAATATTTTCCTGCAAAGATATTTGAAGAGAAATAAAAGACAACTTCACTGGTCATACGTTCTTCTGTAGCGGTCAGGTTATCTGGGGAGCTCACAAAAGCCAACCTAACACTCTCAGGTAGAGCCTTTTCTTGGAGATTTGCCTCCCTCATCTGGGTATTTCTACAGCTCCGTGCCATGGCTTTGTGTTTTCCTTGGGGTTTCATCCAACCCATAGAAGGCTGTAATGAACTGACACCAGAGGGGGATTACATTGACCAGATTTCAATCAGTGTATGTACACATCTCAAACAAGCCCCCCATGTTTGCTGAAGAGCCTGATCCTGGCAGGAAAAAACACCCTCAGGCTTCAGCAGATGTTTGCAGAAGACCCTGGAGAGGCTTAAATGCTCTGCTCTGGAGCTACTCATCCTTTCTGCTCCCTGCTCCGACCAACCCCGGAGAACCTAACACCGTGCTCTGTTTGGACATGGACATACTTGAAAATGGTTATTTACAATGATTTCACTCATACTGACAAGAAAACAGGAGCACAGAATGGTTTTCAAATGCACCCTGTGGCTAAAAGCCTGAAAGCAGCTGGCTTCTGGCCAGGCTATGAGAATGAACAATGATATTTTGGGGCAGAGGCGGCGGCGAGCCCAGCTTCTTCTTGCTATTATTTGACTTTTAAAAATGTGTTTAAATGGAAAGGTTGTTAACTAATTGGATGTCTTTCAGTTTGACTTGGCTTTGGCTCATGATAAAGTAGATATATAAACAGCACATTCACAATACCCCCATCAGTCATCAGTCATTCCTCTCACCCATCAGTTTGCTGCTTTTTTCTTTTTTTTTAAACATTTCTTTCCTGTAAGTTTACACCTTTTGTGGGAAAGAAAAGACAGAAGAAACTCTTCTTCCTTTCTGTTTATGAGAAACACTCTTATTCTGTATCATAACTGATTTCTTGGCTTCTGAAGAAGTAAACAAAATGTTAAAAAGCCAAAATCAAACATGAAATATTGAGGTTGTCCTGACTTCTTGTTTCTTTTACAAATCTACCATCAGCCATTTGAGATTTTAATTTCTGTTCCAAAATAGGAAGCAAGAAAACCATTTACAAATTTCTTCAAAACTCCCACAGAAACAGGAAAAAACATTCCCATTTAACCATCTGGACAGCTACTGCATCTGCTCCAGATCATGATTGGTGGGGGTCAGACCCCAGCCTCCTCACCGGCGAGGGCCAGAGCCAGCTCCATCCCGCAGGTCATGGGACCACACCAGTTCCTCCAGTGCGAGGCCCAGCTCCCACAGGGCAGGCAGCTGTGGTGCCATGCAGCTTGTCCTGCACCATCCCGTGTCGATAAAGGACACCATGTCACTGAAGGCTGACCCAACACCACCAGGAATGGCATGGAAAGCTCCTTCAGCATGGGCCTGGCAGAATTTGAGGTTGGATGAGCATTATACAGCTGCTTGGCACTTCTGAACAATCCTTTGATTATCTATTTTTTTTTAATCTGGAGGGGGTCACTCATCTGGCAGATCTTTGCCAGGCACATTACTCTCCTGGTCGTCTTCTGCTAGAGAGAAACATTTGGGGGGGGTGGAGTGAAGGAAATTGAAAATGCAAATGGAAAATTTGACCAGACTACTCCCACTTTTCAAAGACCTAAAATACATGCATGCATGAGTGAGCTAGCTAGATAGAAGCTTAAATCCCAGCTGTAGATAGAGTCACCCAGCAATATCCCTATTTATACCTTTCCTTCTTCCTGCCATCTACCTCTGTTAGTCTGCAGCCTTGCACCCACCCACTGGCACAATAAGAGACCGAGGGAAAAGGGGGAGCTCTTGGCCAGGGAATTGGTTGACGACGGTCCTGCAGACTCACAGCCACATGCTCGTCTGAAGGAACCTGCTGTTGTCAGGTTTCCAAAGCTAAACCATCCTGTCCTGGGACGTGCAGCAGACGAAGACAACCACGTGTAGCTGGGGGTTCCCGTATTTAACCACAAATGGGTGGGGAGAATTTGCTCAGGCTGCTTGTTGCTCCCGAGTTGAAAGGCAGAAAGACAGAAAAACTATCGTGTGGTAAGCCTAGCTGCCCTGTTTCTGAGGAAAACATGGCTTTGGCAATCATTCTGCAATCCTGAACCCTTCTGCTGAAGCCTGTGCCTTGTTTCAATCAAGTCTGCTGGAGTGGTATTGGACAGGAGGGTAAGGGAGTTCCTATCAGTTTTCTGAAAAGAGGTATCTGGGTACAAGAGAACACAAAAGCCCTTTGAACACGGGAAAGACTGCAGAGGTGTCAGAAATGGGACACGGAGAGAGTCACATGAAGCTCCAATGAGACAAAAAGCTAGAGTTGGATTTTTTTTCTTAGAGATCACAGTCAGCCAGCCATGGGAAACAAGCCTGTAGGAAATTAGACTTCACTAATTCCAGCTCTCATGCAGGGACTCCTAATGTGTTACTCTTTATGAGAGGACTGAGATACCCCTGCAAAAGAGCAAATTCAGTAGGTGAGAAGGTAGGCTGAAGCTCAGGAATAAGGTATTGGACCATCACAACAGCTTGATCAAAAGCAAAACAGTGCTCCAGTGGCTTCTGTTAGCAGAGATTAGTCTCCTGATCTGCCCCACTCATGGAAATGGCTCTCTGTGTGCCCGTGTCCGAGCAGCTGGTAGGATCTGGACATGCTCCCCTGCCTTGTAAGATGCTCATGGAACACGCCCTGGGGAGCTGTGCAGATAAACAACACATGAAAATGTATGCGAGAAGTGTGCAAGACTCAATACACAGGGGGAGAAGAAAGGAGAACATGAGAAACCAGACATCTAACAAAGAAGGAGGAAAAATGATCAGGCAAAGCAGTGAGATGAGAGGGAGTTGTTATTAGAGGCAAGTGAAAAGTGGCAAATTAAACACCGGTTCAAACCAGAGTAAAAATAGCACAGGAGGAAAAGGAAAAAGAAAACACCTGCAAAGGAACAAACCTGATGCTTTTCAGGAGGTGCTATCACACTCACACATCTGCTCAGCCAGCTCTGCAGGAGAGCGCACCCTGAAATCAACTGCAGGGCAGCCAGGTGTCCCAGGGAACGGCCCTGGCTACAGCCCACCCTACCCAGCATCCACGTTTTCCTCGTGCGCTGAGGTAACAAACTTGGGGACTGCTGCTGGGTCACTGCACTTGGTTATTTGCATCAATATCGAACAGGCACTGCAAAAAGACTAAGCTCTTTGGCTGCTTTTTGAGACATCTGCATCACCCCTCATCTACAGAAGAAGATGGTGTCTGGGATGCTGGAGCTAAAAGCAGGTAAAACAAACGTTAAATCCAGATACGCAATCAATTGGTGCAGAATTTTTCACATAGAAATGTCAATCAGCAGCATCTCTATTAAGGTATCTCAGAAAGTTAAGACAGACTCAGGCTCCAAGTATTTATGTTTGATTTGCTTTGTGGTCACAAAATTTAGGCTAGGAATGAGAACAAGATCAAAACTTCGTCTTGGGACATCACCTCCCAGCTCTGCCCCATGTCTACCTGCATTCACAACAAGGTGCATCAACCCCTGGGGACAGGAAAGAAAACTGAAAGCAAAGCAAAGCAGGAATTTATGTGTAAGTAATAACCCTATGACACAGGGTACAAAGCAATGATAACGCATCACTGCAAAGATCACAGCTGATTAGATGCATCTTGGGGTTGTCTCCCTAGTCCCTTCCCAAAGAGGCATGCTGAAATCAGCCAGGCTCCTAAGGAAAGACAGGGGTGATGGCTGTCAGTGTCACCCAAAATGTCATTGCTCTAGACCAGTCAGCATCTTCCACTGGGATCGAACTGGGTGGGAAGAGAGCAGCCTCAGGGCAGGCAATGCAAGGCAGCAGCCAGGCTGGGAAGAGGGCCCAGAGCGACTCTTTCCTTTGACTCCAGAGAGCGATGAAGAACAGAAGAAGGTCTCATTTCTACTCCCCAGCACACACCAGCATAAATGCAAAGCAAATTCAGCTCCAAAGAGGCAGAGCATTTTCACCCCTGAACTGTCGGTGCCACCACCGCGGCATTGGGAGCCTCTCCTTCCAGCACTGGGTGAGGCTGGATGCCTCTTTCCAAAATCCTGTGCTCTCCTTCAAGAACGCTGTCTTTATCCATCCTCCCTCCTGCACCCTCTGCTGTCACTGCTTGCCATGATCCCTTTGGATTCCTCAGAAGCAGCTTTGAAAGCAAACCTGAGGAGATGCTTTGGCCTTATCTTGGGTCCGTAAAATCAAAAGCAAGTGTCACCTGCACATACCCCAGGAATGCAGCTGGTCCTGCTGTTACCTCTGGCTGACACAGAGGCATCCTTTAGCATAAGGCACTGAAAAGAGTAGCAGCGAGTCACAGCTCCATGCCTGCATGCCTGCCCTGCACAACCCTCATCCTGCACAGGATTAGTCTGGTGGGCAGGAATGTCTCTCAGGGTTTAAGAAAGCTGTTGTGCTCCCTCTTCTGCCTCCGACTTTCCTGCCTGACCTTTGCCAGATGACTGCAGTTCAGCTCCCTCTCTGCAACATCAGGATTACGGAACCACTCTGCTACAAGACAGCATTGCAAGAATAATTGTATTAACAGTTATATTAGGCACAAGAGTAATGAGAGATAGAATGAATATGAAAGACAACTGCACATTTGATTTCTAACCTTACCTCCTAGACCAGACGGAGTAACCTGACTTCATCAAAGCACTACTCATGCTGACAGCCTCTGTAGAGTCGAAAAGCTCCAGCACAGAGACGGACAAGTCAGCCTCCTCTGAATATTCTTCTTAGGTATCCATGTGGAAAGACCAGTCCTGGCAACATTTTGGTTCTGCTGTCACTTCACTTATAACGCTTCCCCACATTTTCAGATGTGCACGCACTCAGTGAGCTGGAGATCTGAGCAGAATAAAACAGCAAGAGAAAACAAAGACCTAAACCACATATTTATATGCAGTCATGAAAATACAGTTCTTGCTTTGATGGTATATCAGCCTGACAATTTCCAGGTGNAAATACATGCTATTCCAGCTAAACNTAGGTGAATCCAAATGTTAGTGCACCAGCTATTTGCTTTAACATGACCATAGGTCTTTGGGAAAAAGAGAAGCTGTGTCTGCGTGCCTGTGTGACAGACAAGATATTTACGTGGGAGATGGAAACATCTACTGAACATTTTTATGTCATGGTTTTATAGCTACAGGCTTCTTAAAGCATAATAGTTTTACTCCCAACCCGTCCTCCTTCCCTCCCTCCATCGCAGGCTGCAGTGTTGCTCTGCTTTGCGAGCTCTGTAACACCGTGTTTACCGATTCAGCCAACAGTTAAGGAAGGTCGAGCTGACCTTGCCGTGCACACGTTGTCTGGGTAGGGAGCCTACTGGGGCCCGTCCATGTCTGGCGAATACAGCCTCCCCGTGCGGTAAGCCTGCTACTTGCCGGAGTTAATATTCATGCCCGCTCTGTGCAGGGGTTGCAAATAGCCGAGGAACAATTAACCTGCCACGAATGCTTGTTTCATCATTTTCAGCCCAAGGTGTTGACAGGAAAAATTACGTTTTTTCCTACTTGGCTTAAAATAAGCAGCAGTGAAACCTACAGATCTACTGATGAAATGCTTCCTAAAAGAAATTCTCAGAGAATGAGCCCTCTAAACAGACTCTTTTCACCCTCTGGTTTTCACGCAGCAAGAAATTTAAATTTCTCATGACTTCTACCTGCTTTTGTGAGGGAATGGCTTCTAAAACATGCCAATGCGTACTGGCAGATGCAGCTGCCTTGCACTTAGAAATAAACAGTTAAAAGAAACACATTAGATCTCATAACAAAGGCAGATCTGCTGTCTCAATTCCTTTGAGTCAATCAGCACATTGTTGCTGCTGTAAATCAAAGGCAATTCTGCAGTACAACACCATTTCATTAAGCAGGTACTACCCTGAAAATGTAAATGCATATGCATATTAACTATAAGAATTTATTAAAAATTCATAACCCCCAAATGTTTTGTTTATAGTCCAAGTATTCAAATACATTATTTTAACTGACATATGTAAGTGAACTGCTAAAGACGTACATGCATAGGCTTATACTATAGATATGTAGATATATCACACATACATATTTATTTCACTACACAAGATGACGGAATCATTGTTATATCTCATGTAAGGCTGGATGCTGTTTTCTGTAGATCATGTTGACACCTCTGTTAGAAAACTACAGGATATTATCATTGGATACTCTGAATACATTCTCAGCTTTTTGAGGAGCTGCAAGAAAGCAACTTATATTCAAGTCAAAACTGTTCCTCAATAAATACGCGTATTCTGAATAATGTGACTTTTCAGGCCAGTATAACTAAAGACTGTGAAGCAGATGAAATAAATGTGCAACAGAAAAGACTGGAGAGTACCCTGAAAATATTTATATTGTTAATTACCAGAAAGGAACAAGATATTAGTTTGTTTTGTTATCACTGTATGCTTCGATGTCATATCAAAGATGAAACAAGGCTTACAATTGCAGAAGGCTTCTACTACAAACCAGTAGCTCACTATGAATTTTTCCACTGTGGTTCTTGCTCTTTAACAAGTGAAAGGGACACTCAGCAGCAGAAGCATGGCTGCACTGAACAGCCAGAGCATGGCTGAGACACCTTTTCTGATTCAGGATTCCAAGTGTGTTCCAAAACTAGGTCCAACCCAGCTGCAAGTCTCACTTTTCTGCAGTACGAGCACGTGAATGCATTACTTGAAGCTCCAGTATGTACACTCTGAGCATCAGGAACCAAGAAATGCCTTGCAAAACCCAGCAGCGAGCACGAGATGCCTTACCCACAGTGAAAGCGGGGTCATCTGCTTTTTTCTTGATGCAACAGCACAATTCACGCTCTATGTAAACTGGCAACTTTATCATCTATCAGATCCTTTGTGTATTGACCAACAGAAATGAGCACAGCTATAGAAATGCTGTGGTTAAGAGGTGTTTCTCAGAGCACCTTTCACTGGATAGCAGTGAAGTTCAACCATACAAGCCAAAGGCTTATAGCACAAAGAACACAGCAAGGGTATTCGCCAGCTTTGCCTTCAGTCGGTGCCCCAGGTGCTGCAGTGATTCCTGATACCTATCACAGGAAGCACCTTGAACGCTGAAAACCGTGGGACCTGAGCTAACAATAAATCTTTGTTACAAAGGCTGTCTAAGACAATTGCCAAGTTTGTAAGTACTGACACTTATAAGTATGTGGTCCGTGCAACTGCACTGGGTATGCGGGTAACCAGTGAATTCCACGCTAGAGGTTTATATAGACATATGTATGTTATATAAACACACAGACCCAAAATACGTATTTTTCAATATAACCCACGGCCATTCCATGTGACCTAGATAATTCAAGGGCAGAAAAGCTACATAACATAGTATCTTTGCTGATAACAAAACAATAATCCCCTTTCTGTGAGGAAATGACAGGTTTGAAATTGCCTTGTGTTCCCAGGCTTTAAACTTGGCAGCATGTCAGTTCTTGTAAATGTTTCACTCCAGAAGAGTCTGGCTATCCATTATTAGCAGCTAATTCACTGTCAAGCATGTGGACAACAATGCTGGGACACAAGAGGTGAAGCACCAGCTGTTAGCCTGCTGCAACTCCCCATGTGTTAAAGATCGGGAGATTTTCTGACACGAGAATTTATTTCATATATCGTGTGTCACTCTTCTGGTGAGAACAGCAATTCAAACCAAGTCTGGGCTTTGCAAGAAATCTCTTTTCCCTGTCTCAGGCAAAGTCCCACTGACCCCTGTCCCATGGACAGAGGGAAAGGAAGTTATTTTACAGTAAAAAAAAAAACATGGTGAGACGAGAAAAGTGAGTGCTCAAAATTCATGTCAGCCAGAAGATCACTGTTGCATTGGTTAGAAGTACACGTGTCTGCTACCTAGGCAATCCTCCCTGGTAACCAGCTTGAAGGGGATATTTTGGTTGATGTTATTTTCTGATAAATGTGTAGTTCAAATCTTCCATAATGCTGTCTCTTTTTTAAACCAAGTAATTATCAGTAATGAACAATTAAAAATATCTTTCTAAATATCACCATGCTCTTAAACAGGAAATGACTATATTCATTGTATAGCTTATCTGCCACGAAAAGATTCAGTTGGCTCTTCTATTTATAACAGCATCTCTCTTAACTAATTAGCAGCATTAGCATTCACAGGGTGTTCACCAGGAGGATCCAAAGGCCCACATCTTCTGGTTTGGCCCTGGATATTCTGCATCATATTCCCATTAGCTCATGAGGACCTTCTACTACCTGCGTCCTCAGTAAGTCAAGATTCTTGTATCTCTCAACCACTTACTTTTGTCACAGCCAACATACTATTCTGCCACAAAGTTGCATCTGGATGTACACATGGTGTAATAGCACATAGCACCAAAATTCTGGCCAAACTCAGCACCACTGCAAGTCCTCAGTCCTTTTGGCTATATTCTCTCCAATTCCTTTGCTGAGCTGTTCAGCAGGCATAATATTTGGTCTTTGCCTATGCCTGAGTGACAGAGAGAAAAGAAAAATCTTTCCAGAATAGAGGGGGAAAGCTATATTATTCTGAATATTTGCCAAGAGCAGGAGGGATGATTTGAAAAGAGCTTTTGATACCAGATTTTAGCAAAGGAAGCAGGCAAAGAGGATGAAGTCCTAAAGTATTTTACTTTGGTGGGCTGTCTGCCCTTTAGGAAATAGCAGACTGAGGTCACACTGGGAACTCAGCTCAGACTGTGAGGGAAAAAGTCATGGAGTGAACGAGGCTGACTTGGGGAGAGATCAGAAGCCACGTGGAGGTGGCAGCAGTGCAGTGCCAGGAGAGGTGGAATTCCCATCCCAGATTTGACATGTGGGGAACTGCAAAACTGAGCGTGGAATACAAGTCAGGCAGCTCTTCAAAAATGGGTTGGGAAATCTAGCAAAGATTCTACAGTCTGTGCTGGTGGTTGCTTATAAAGATAGGGCTTCTGAGAAGAGGGCTGCTAGCATTTGCATTGCCAGGAAGCACGCAGAAAGCATTGCACTGTGTTCTGACAGTTCACATGGTGATTTTCCTGGCTTCAGGAAGTGTTCAGGCTGTCCCTCTGAGAAGCCCATTTTGCATTTATAAGGCTTTATGAACTTGCAAAATCCCTCAGAAATTCTGATCTGTGCATAATTCCCCATGCTTTTCTTCAAGTGCTTTTCCTCTCCATAAAAATGTATCACTAACTTTCAAAATCTTACCACATGACTGTTAAATTCAGGGGAGGCTTCAGAGCATTGAGACTAAATGTTGGAAAGTGGTCTGTTGGAACTGAGGGAAGAAAATGTTCTGGGAAACAAGAGGGGGTAGGAAGACTATAATCATTCTGCATACGAAGAAAAGAAATTGTTTAACAAAGCGAGCACACAGCCTTGTGTTTGTCACTCACAGGAGGAAGGTACAGTGAAGCCAGAGATCAAAAAGGAAGAAGAAAACAATTTTTGGCCTCCTCTGAATCACGCTTCATACTGCAGACTGGCTATTCTCAAGCCCATTCATACGTGTTCCCAGGACGTGTTGTTTCATGGCCAATAGTTAATCTGCAGCCAAACAAATTCACACAAGCATCCAGTTTTTCCCCAGGGTGTTTCTAGGTTCCCGGTGAGCAGATTTGTCACACATCACAAAATGCAGCCCACAAACCTGTTTCCCGGTCATCCCAGGTTTCAAAGATTTGTGGGTGCCAAAGGTAGAACAAAGCATTCACATTCCCTGTGTAATACAGACCAAAGGATACCAGCTGGCACATCTTAGGTCAATAAAATATTTCTGATTAGTACCAGCTCATCATCAGGAAAGCCATCCAGTTGTAAGAAAAAAATCATAAGCAATGGAGAATCTACTCTGTCTCTCATCTGCCTGTTCCAGTACTAATTCCCTTCTCGCTGGACATTTGAACTTTGCTTTTATATTCAATTTTTGAAACTTTGGAAAGTGTAGAAGTGCTCAGGTGAGATTCTCCGACATTTGTGATAGGAAGGAGTTGAGACTAGCTGATTATAACAGCGTTTCTAGCTTGAACATTTCTGTATTTCTGAAAATACTATGAATTTTGACAGGTTTTCAATACATTTGTCCACCCACAGAGCTGATGTCATCTCACTTGCTGAAGGAAACTAGAAAGGAGAGATTTCCTTTGGCTCAAGAGTAGGAGCAAAGTCTGTCCTTTCGCAGGCGTTTCAGCCAGCAGGGAATAGCCTGAGAATCCACAGGCTGTTACATTCAGTCAGTGGCCAGAAACAATTAGAGAGCTCGGCTGGGAGTTTCTTCAGCCTGCCTCGCTCAGACAGCCTTGCTATCACTGGCTTGAAGAGCCAGAACTGCATCTCTCTGAGACACGTTATTAAAAATCATCCTCTTTTCCCCTGACACAAGGTTATCACTGGATGCAAACAGGATGACATGCCAGACCTACTGATATGGAGAGGATGGGAGCGCTAATGAAGTCCAGATCAGTCAAATAAGCTGATCTGCAGCTGCTCCACCACTGTCCATAGCATACAGCCAGCAAGCTCAGACACAGCACTGTTCCCAAAACCTTCTCCCCTCACCGCATGTTCTCCTCCTGCACAATATCTTCCCCATGGAGGGGCAGCCCCTGACCGAAGCAGCTCCGGAGCCACGTGTGTCTGCTCCGCCTCAAGACAGGCTCCTGCCTTCAGCTCCACACGGGATCCCATCGTGCTCCCCTGCAGTTAGACTTTGTCACCCACGTTAAAAAAGGCAATATTGGGGCATCTCACTTTTTGTGACATTACTTGTGGAACAGGGTAGAAACCCCAGGACTGACCTACCCCTTGGGCATGCCAGCAGACCTGGCCCTTCGTTCCCAGGAGCGCTGCTGGAAGGCATGTTCCCCAGGTCCTTCAGGTGCCACGCAGCTCACTCTTCCAGCCCTGTTTGGGAGGGAAGGGAAGAAAGTGAGGAGGTCTGATTTTGACTCTTCCTACCTGCAGATTAGAAATAAAAGAGCTGCAAAACTAATCAGTGTTTTAAATCAGTTGGTGAAATTTTCCTCTGTAGGAGTCACAGGCAGTCAGATAAATGTGGAAGAGACATTAGAAAAAGATGGATGTGGCAGGTCTGATTAATCCAGGTGCTTTTTTTGAATAACGATAATTGGGGTTTAGCATGGCTATAGATATAAAACCAAATTTAATCAGTAAATGGACTGCCTCCAAACTTGCTGCCAACCCACCCTCACATTTATCTAGGGCTACTGCTATAATTTCATTGAAATTGGAGTTTTCACCCTGAAAACTTCTTCTGTCACCTTTGATGACATTTTAATCCTTTCCTTTGTGGAATACAGATTTGGACTTTCACTCTAAGAAGTGGAGCTGTATGCTCATGTGCCTGGTCCTGTTGAGGGGCATGAGAGATCAGTGAACTTCACCTCACCTGTGGCTGCAAGACTCTGCCATTCCACAGTTAGAATGAGAAAAGAGCAGGGTAATGCACTGACTGTCAGCTGGGGCTGCCAGCAAGAAAATTTCTCTAAATATTCAAACTAGAGGAACAGACTACATCAGCTCAAGGAGCACCCTGTGAGCTGCTAATTGTAGTTGGCCTTTGTCTCCAGTGGCTTTCTCAGTTCCAGTAGAGGCAATATAGCTCATTAGTACTGCAGCACATAGCTGTAAGTGTTATTGCAGTAATTACTTATCTCAACTACCCCAATCCTGAGTGCCACTCCCTTGGATAGTCAGAGGACCTGAAGAGGACCCTTGAATTGCATCCTGCTCTTGTGATGACATGGAAGATCATCAGAGATTCTCCAAGTGGTTGGTTGTGAGACAACTTCAAGGCACTCAATATTACCTTGTTATTTGTTTACCTGCTATGTGAGCTTGTGTGGGTTAATAAGCAGTTTGATGCCCCACCGAGTCAATGCAACCCAAACTGTGCTCAAAGAGAAGGATAAATTCGGAAGACCAGAGCTCAAACCTCCCTGACCAACAGCTGATAGCTGTGACTTGAGTCCAGCTCCTGGATCTGCTAGAAGACCCCGGCATCCCAGCGTGCCTGGCTTGCCTCTGGACTTTGCCATGCTTGCAGACCACAGACAGAGTTTCTGACCTCCAGCCAAGCTCTGGTTAATGGCCTGGGTTGCCTGTCTGGGATCAAGGGGGCTCGATCTAAGTCCCACAGGAAAAGGAGCTATGCAAACAACTACCCTCAGCTGAGGAGCTTTACATCAGGGAGCTGGTCCCACATGTTACTATAAGCATGCTCCTCGCTTTCAGATCAAGCAAATGAAGTGAGGAGGCCTAGGAGGGGACGAAACCATCCTATAGGAGACCTTGAAAAATATCCATATCCTTATATTCGTAAATCTACAATTCTGAATAAAATTACGTGCAAAAAGTAGGTCAGTGTACACATATACATTCCTCTTTACATAATGATCATGCAATGTTTATTGCAGAGTTCCCTGTTGTTGCTGTCCACACAAATACATTAAGATTTGCATTCTGCATATTTTGCTGAATCTATTTCACAGCAACATTTCTGCGGATTTTGATGTCTTTCTGAGGTTTGTCTGAAAGCGGGCTGCTGTGGTGTGACCCTGAGTCCTTTGATTTGTAAGCATTCTAGAAGGAAGCCAGTCGTACCATTTTCTGTCTAGGCATTTCCTCCGGGTTTGCATCTCTGCTCTTTTGGGGTGTTTTGTAATTAATTTGTAATTTATTGCTTTAAGAAGAGGTTTGCAAGCATTCTTTTTATGACAAGATGGGCAAAAGCCAACTGTGGGGTAATAGCTCAGGAATCTGCTTGTATTTGTATTGGGGAGAAATTTGCTACTGCTGTTTCTTGGATGATTAAGTTCTTAATTTACAGGCAAGTCTTGTTCATAAATATTAAATGACCATCCAAATAATAACCTTCCCAGTGATGATTTGATTCTTAGTTTAAATAAGCCACTGACTCTTATACCAATAAATCTCATCCAGTTTCTTAAGAAAACAAAGAAAAACCCCTTACCTTGCAAAAAATGTCCTCAAAGGATTTATCTGGGTCTTTTGTACTGTCTCCTGGTGTTTAGTTGCTCTCTTCTGCGGGAGCTATTGAACTCAGCTCCATTCAAGCCAATATCTGAGTCAGCTGTTTCTAGCTCAAGACACAGCTGATCTCCTTCACCACCAGGTAACTTGGATTGTAGTGATCATCAGTAGTGATGTAGTAGTGATCAGTAGTGAACATCAGTAGTGATGTTTTAGACTCTCCATGAGACTCTTCTAATCGCTGCCTGCCAAGGGAAATGCTGGTACATGTACGTGTATATGCTTAAACGTGTACAAGTTGCTCCTCTTAGCTTGAATGAAGCGCTAACCGGGGACTGTGGCTAAGTGACGGGGAGGGAGCTGAATGCAGTGGGAAAAATTAATAACAACGATGGCTGGGGCAGTTTGCCTGGTCATTTCCATCAGAAAACAGGACAAGTGCCTACACAGACCTAACAAGTGAGAAGCAGGCTCCTGGCTTGTAAACCAGGAGCTGCATTAAAAGGGAATTAATAGAATTTGGTAATCGTGCATTCCTACAGATGTGGTGTTACTGAGGCAGTGGAAAACAAGCTGTGTATACGTTATACACGGGCACTGAATTTCAGTGTAGCCTTCTTTATCCAGAACAAGACTTGGAGTGGCATCCCAGGCTCCATCCCTCCCTCCTCTGTGGATTCTGCTGCCTATGAGGTCTTGCCACAAATACTTAACAAGCCAAGAGTTCGGCTCCAAAAGGATGAAGCAAATAGGGAAAGCAGCCACTGCCCCAGAGGGATAAGGTTCATATGATGAGGATCATCTGTCCTGGTGATGTAGGACACACATGCTCATTGGCCAGGATCCAAGCCAGATACCGCTTTTTTTCTCCTCTTTCTTTTTGCCTTTTCAAGTAGGCTCTTCTTGACTGCTTCTGGAATGAGCAAGGCCATAGGGGAAAAAAAAAAAAATACATGCCCTGCCAGCTCCTGAATATTTGCCAATGATCTTCAGCTTCTGAGATTTGCTGATCTCCAGCCATTGCCCAATGGAAGTGAGGAATATGATTGGAAATAAAGACTACACCAGGAAAATCCCTTTCCTTAGTCCCCTTTGTGCATCACCTAGGACTAACTTGTCACTTGAGGGATCCCTAGGACCTGTGGACCAAGATTTAATGACCACCACCCTAGAGCTGCATTTCCTCTCACAGGTCTCTGCAAAACCTTTTTAGGCTCCTCTGCTTTTTACAATAATTTCCAACTTTGTGCAATGCCAGACTTTGTATATGTCTAATTGCTAGCTATATGGAAGGGATGATTCTCCACTCTCTTGCTGCCTTTCACTGGAGTAAGTTGCTGATCTAAGGCATCCATGTTCATTGACCAGCCATCAAAGAGATTTTTCTGTATTTCACAAGTCGCTCCTAATTTCTGTTAGTATTTGTGGAGATAGATTTTGGAAAATAGAAAAAGGACCAATATTTACTTCTAGAACAGCAAGTGTTCAAGTGATATTTTTATTATTTTAACAGAATCCCTTTCAAATCTCACTGTAGGTGAAATCAAAATAATCTGACCGTCCCTTTTCTTCCAACCAATGAAGAGCCTGAGAGCTGCTGTTGTTATGCTGCTTTTTTTGAGCACATCCAGGTGGCCCTGGGGCCTACTCCTCCCCTCTACCTGACCTGCAGCACCTGGCACGAGGATGATGGAGCATGTCCTACTCATTCTCATTTTGGAAAGCTGCCTATAAAAAGCACATGGATAGGGCTGCAGGAAACACACGTTACATACAGCAGGCAACGGGTGGTACCGTCGGATGTTTACAGAGCAGAAAAGGTAACGAAATCAGATTTTTTCCATGGATAAAATTTTTTTTACCGTGCAACATGGGAGCAGTTCTGTAGCAGGTACAGTAGGGTGGTGACTGTGCACTAGCATGGTAACACACACTGATGTAAGCCCAGCTCTGCCACTGCTTTGTCGCAGGAGGAATTTGGTCCAAGCTAGCATTTCTATACTTAATCAGAAATAATATCTCTTCCAGGAACTCACCCACCCACTCATGCAGGATATAAACTTCCTACATAGACAGGGGAAAAAAAGAAGCAAGGTGTTTGTCAGGCTCACTGGAGACTGATTGATTGAATCAAGTACAGACCGAACAATTTTTTCCCAGGGCTTACAATATTCACAGAATCATTTCCTTGTTTTGTTACAAATTGCCCTGTATAATAATGCTAAGGATCAAACCACAAAATCTACATTTCCCCTTAAGCAAACTGCATTGCAATACAGGGGCTGGAAAGTAGAGGAGAGCTGGCAGCACGAGATGGCTGTATCATTTCCTGATGCTTCTGCTGGGGGCTGCAAAGTGTTTAGTGCTGGCTTCACTGAAAGAGACCCACTTGTGCTGACAACACCCTGCCTGGCGTGAAACACTGGAGGTCTGTGCTCTCCAGAGTGCTTGAACGCTAGACGTATCCTTTATCATCTGTCTGCATGCAGGGAAAACTACTTTATCAGGTGCTTCAGGACGTGGGTGAACTCTGTGAGAGCTGAGGTGGTGGCATTACCCGAGTCTGGAGTCCAATCCCTCATGAGGGAAAGGATGCCCTTTATGGAAATGCTATGGCCAGTATGATGAAAACTGTTACTTCGGGCTGATTACATGGTCTTCTTCGCAAAGAGCGTCCTGAGCTAACCCGTGCCCTCTCTGCAGGCAGACTGCTCTTGCCCCCACCGCTATCAGGCAGAGGCAGCTGGTCCCAGGCAGCCTGGGGACCGGTGCTCCCTGCTGAGCCCTGGGATATCAGCTCTGAGTTACACTGCCTGCCTGGTGTGGTTAAAAATTAAACTGCCCCTGCTAATAGTTGGTCTGCATTTCGACAACAGACAGGGCTAACACTCTGAGAGCTGAGCTTGGCAACACACTTGATGTTGTCCCTCTTTGAACGCAGTCTGGCTATGAGAGGATTGCTCTGGACGCGGTTGATGCCAGAGACATAATCTCACCTCCATGCACTGGGCGCATGCCCGCGCTTCAACACCAACAGGCGATGCTCAACTCAGTCCACTGCATCTGGAGTTTAGAATTAACCCCTTAAGATTCAAGTTATGAATTTAAATGTGATACAAAAAAAAAGCACCTGGCAATGGCACAAGCAGATCCTGTCAAACAGCTAATAGAAATCAGGATAAAATGCTATTGCTTTGGTTATTAGGACAGAGTGGTCCTGTCTGGGAGGCAGCACAGTCACAGTAGATGATACAGTAGTGTCACTTGATACTACTGTTAACCTTTTGAACCTGAACTATAACTGGAAAAAGTAATAAAGGAAGCACAGGCTTGAATGATCTCCGTTGAGATGATAAAGTGTGTCACAGAAGGTAACAGGTGTTTCTCTCTATCAAAACGCTTGTCGCTTTAGATGGAGGAAATTTATAAAACTACACATAATAACATTGCTGAAAGACTCTCCAAAAGCCGTTAAATGCAGCTGAAATTTGACATGATACTTGGAGCTCAGACCACTGCTTCTTCAGAACCACTTTGCAGAGCCTCTTGTTTATTAATGGCTGAAGATGCTGCATACCTTTTTTATTTATACATATAGATTAACAAAATCCCTGCCTTCCTAGTTGAATGGTGGGATGCCTGTGATTACAGCAAGAAACATGCACCCTGGTAAAGACATACTTGTAACATGGAGGTCTAGAGGTACTCGTCATACGTTGAAGGGCCACATAAACCTGCTCAGTATCACAAAGGGCTGCCGGTGGAGAGGCGAGCTCTTGTGATATGGCCCCTTCTGTCCTGGAAGTCATGCTAAGACTGCGAGAAAATCTCATACAGACCCTGAAATTAATCTCTGAAGTTCACTTAAAATAACCAATTACCTATGTTAAATTAGAACACTTGAAACAGCATAGTATTAATATCCTCTCTCAATACAGGAGTAAATATTCATCTTTCCAAGATCTACACATCACTTCTCCAAGGGTACTATACCTGTCTTTCATCTTAAACTGCTACAGAACACTGAACATTTATTTCCTATTGAAAAAATACAGATTTTATGAAGGGAGACACACATAATAAACACTTTCTTCCTCAAATCTGAAACAACACTCTCCTGGGCTCAAGAAGTGTTCTCCAGGCCTCATTTAATTGTAAACCTAGACTTGTACAACCCTTATTAATTCCACAGTGGTAAAGGACATGTGATTATATCATCTTTATTTGATTATATTAGTTTGCTCTTCAGTGTCGCGAGGCTTAGCCATTATACAAATAGACAGAGATAAGTTATAATTAGCGACTTCAGGAATGTTCTGAAGATCACTTGTAATTGGCAACAACAACAACAAAAAAGCCCTAATTCATTTAATTAGGCATGTGGTGGATATTATGACTTGTAAAATGTATCTAAGCTTATTGATAAGGAATAATTATTAAAAGCAGCTTCTGTTTACTAAAGGAGCAGTAGCACTTACATTATAAACACAGTGTTAGAGCTGTACATCTCTGATTATCATGGGTATTGTAATTTTTCTCTCTTCTATTCTGCTTAAGTACTTCAAAGGGTCTATAACATGGTATTAAGGGTAACACAGTGCTTCTGCAAAGATCATGAGCTGCTCATGCAAGCACTGATGACAAATTAGCATAAGATCATGTCCAAATGTGCTATTTTCAGACTTGTACCACAATAACACCTACATCCTGAAGAGATAAATTAATGTTTGTAGGCCCTCAGCAGAAAGTTACTCCAAAATGCCAGGTATGAAGACCTGAGCATTTCCATTTCAGGTTACTGAAGGATATTCTCATTTGCATGAGGTCTGGAAAATGATCTCATACTGTGCTTCTAATGGCAAGGGAATATCATGATTTGGAAATCTAAGCAACTCATCAGGAGGCTGGGCTCTTAAATGATATTTAAATTGAATGGTGGGTAAGATGTTCTCCAGAGCATCTTCTATCAGCTTTATGTTTTGAGTTTTGACAATCTCAGGGTAAAAACTATAATTAATTTCTCCTTTTCGAACCTTTACGTTATAATTAAAGACAACATACATAATGAGAAAGTTTTCTCTTGATATTACGTGCAATGTTGGAGTTAATTATTAGAATTTTAGCTCGGGGTTTTTATCACTCAGAATGTTAATCTCTCTGTTACTCTGAGAGACTGAGGAAAACTGGTAAAAAAATCTGTAATTGGTTTTTCCCCAAAAAATGCTTCTGTGCACAACTTGAATGTAGCATGCATCTAATTTTTAAAAATATTTAATTGGCAATGACTGCAAAATAAACTTTGTTCTTGTTCTCCAGAGGTTTTCTGTCTGCAAGAACTACTTTTGGTAATGAAACAAAGGTGAAGGAATATCATACACAAAATTTCATACAGTCATTAGCTGGGATGTTGCACAAATTCAGCTGGATACAACTTTGCTGGGTTTTAGCCTTAACGGCTCATCTCCACAAGCGTTAATGCTACCTCCACAGCGCTGTGAAAAGGAACAGTCCTGCTAAAGTCAGGGAGACTATTTGGGACGCTCAAGGTAAACTGGTTTTCAAGTTTTGCAGGACCAGGGCCATGGTTTGTCTCTGGGAGACACTAAATCAGCGTAATGCTGCACTCCACTTTGATTACCTGTGCTTTTTTCTATTGCTTTCAAAACTGTTTGGTGGAGCGTTGCTAACATCCTGGCAGAGGCTGCCTTACCAGTAAAACAATTCTGTTTATTGTTACGCTATCAAGCATCTCAGGAGGGTTTGTAGTGTCACTGCTTATCGTGGGACTGGATTGAAGGGCTTGGATTCAAATCTTGACTCTGTCATCAAGGCAATACATGGCCACAAACAAGCTCCTGAGTGCAAACTACCCAGCCTGCTGTCCTCGCTTCTCCCCCCACTCCCAGAAGACAATCTGCGCTGAGGTGTGATGCTAGGATGAGCTGGAACATCTGCAGCAGCTCAGTCTGGTCAACCCCGGTAACAGCAGCGACCCAAGAGGAGCAGCCCAGCTTTGCCCTGTCAGCAACCTGAACATGGGCTCCAAACCTCTGAGGTTTTTTTGCGTCGGTGTTTTGTTCTGTATTTCTGGTGAGGTGACAGACACAGCTGCGATGCTGATGGGGCTGGAGGGGACGTGAAACATCTTCACTCCTGCTCTGCATTGGGAACATAAATCCCACACTGGGAGGGTGTGCAACAGTCTTTTCTCCCCTGCAAGCCCATGCATCTTGCTGATTGTCCTGAACTGGCTCTGCCTGCACCAGAGGAGCCGTGAGCACGCACTGACTCAGACTTGGCACTGTGATAACACACCCCCGCAGCTGTGATCAGCTCTGGGCTGACAGAGTAAACTCCTGTGTGCCAGGAAAGAGCAGGCAGAGGTACTCAGTGCTGCCAGCTGTGCCAGGTAGTGCTCCTGTGCTTTTGTCAAGTCCAGTGGTGTTCGCAGAGGAAATCATAAAAGCATGGGATAGTCACAACCCATCCTTGGAGGAACAGCTTGTTTCTCCATTGTCTTACACACTTTGTCATGTACAAGCCAGGAAACCTAACACCAAACCAGGAACAAATCCCATATGTATGTTATAATCTAGCATAAAATATTTTTCAGCATAGCTTATTTCCCTGTGAACATGAATACACCTTTGCCAGGAAAAACACCGTTGAAGTATTTATGGTGTAAATATTCACACTAACCTGGGTTGTGAGAAGGAAGTTACACTGCTGCACAGCTCAAATTCACAACTTAGAGGTCTATTTTTAAGTCCTTCACGTGCAGAAAAGGTAAAGCATCGCCAGGCAGTAGGAGAAATTTTTGCTACCATCACACTGGCCAAAACACAAGCAGCAAGGACTTAAATCTTCGCACATACTCAAGTTTTTCAGTCTCCTAGGACTAGAACCTGAACCAACAGCATGGATAACAAGCTCTGGTGTGAAGACATGAGAGAGAACGTTTAGGAAGAGAAAAATTATTTGAAAAGTAAACACTAAGATATTAAAATATTATCTTGAACATGAAAACAACAACTTGCAAATCAAACCAACCCTTATTACTTTTTCTAGCACTGAAGTTGAAATTGGCTTTGCAGCCCACAACACTAAATTGACTGACGGTCTAGCATTTCATGGACATAACCTAGACCAAGTTTTTTTTGGTTTTAAAGCAGGCCACTATAAATCTACACAAATACACATACAGCTCTATTTCATCCTATCCAGAAAAAAAATTTTCAACTAGAGAAGGAAAGAAGGGGCACAGGAGTTGACAGCTGCCATATATATTTACACCTTTGTTCCAGGAAAAAATTGAACCTGAACTGCATTGGGATTTGTGCAGAAAAACAGCTTCTCTTAGATTTTTGAACTGAGCATGTGTTTAGAGGAAAACGTATTCGTGATGGCTACTCACCTGCAGAGCCACCATCTAAAACACCTGTTAACTTGCCATTGCCACATCAAAACTGAGGCTGTGGCACAGCAACCTCAGTACATGACAGGAGCTACTGGAAGAGATTTATTGACAGGCTTTTTGACTGATGTTGGTCAAGCTGCTTCACTGTTTGGGCCCCATGCTGGCTGAGTTATGTCAGCTGCAACAGGCTGCAAGAGTCAACCAAGACAGCAAAGATTCGCTGTGCCACAAAGCTAATTCCTCCCCAAACTTTCTCTGCTAATGGAGGAGTTCTCAGTTCAGATTTTGCAGCATGGCCGTACGTAGAGCTTGGCTCTTAGCCATCACCCTCGAAAATCTCAGAAATATCAGGACACAGGATATGAGCCTCTCTCTACTTAAAGTCTCACAGGAATACTTCCTACCTGACCTTCCTCTGCTTATGCTGCGAGCAGTCAGAGTGGCCCATCATTCAGCGCAGCCATGCATCCCATGGCAATGAACAGTCCATCAGAGGAGGGAAATACAGTACAGGTTTAGCAAACAGATTGTGCCCTTTATGTGGGAGCACAGAACAGCCACTTCCCAGCCCCAGGCTAGCAAAGCCTGTCCTCCTTCAAACTCTGAAAATCTAAGTCTCCCTAAAACCAAAATTGTAGCCTTTCCTTCCAAACTGCTGAAGTAAACAAGCAACTTCTGCGTCCTTCTCACCTCCTTCAGCTCCCAGGGTCGCACAGCCCACTCTTGACTTAGACTTTATTTAGCTTATCCTCTGGCATATGTCCCTCTGAAGGCAGAAGGGGCAATGTGTCAGACCACGACTCAGTCACTTTAGGGGACAGTCCCCCTCCATAGCACCCAGGAGTGCCTTGTCTTTCCCTGAACTGAGCTTTCCACCTCCACACACGACATTTATGAAGCATCCTAGTTTACCAGTCAGAGAAATAATGTTTGATGCAGTGCCTCCGAACTGAGTGATTTGTCAAGGTAACTGCAACAGGAGGACATAGCATCGCTAGAAGCTAATGTATTATTGTCCTGATAGATTCATGTTGTTAAATTGATGGCTGACATTGCTGGACCTCTCAGTGGAGAAACTGCTTGGGCCATCAAAAATGCCATATTAAAAATACTAGTATTTATCACTTACAGGGCACTTTATGGCCTTGGAGCTATTTACAAAAATTAACCAGCAGATCTCCTCCAGTTTCCATGGTGGGTAGTCTGCATAACTGACATTGCTCCCATCTTACAGAAAGGGAAATTTGAAGACCTCATGAACTCAATTTCCAGCACCGGCTGAGTACCCAGAGATCCAGCTGAACACTAAGAGTAACAAGAAAAGTGCACCTGAAACATAAAAGTATAAACACTGGGCTACAATGAAAAGATTGGTCAAAAACTACATTAAATTCTGTTCACTCCCAGTGGAATACAGAAATATGCCCTTTGTTTTTAGAGACGTGATACCGTATCTCTATATTAGGAACAAAGGAGGAATTCTGATTTGTGAAGGTTTCACGTGGTTTTATAATCCAAATCCCATTTCTGATGTCCTATTGACCTCTCTGCTTATTAGTATCAGATGTCACAGCAATTCAGTCAGCTTCCCAATAGGAAAAAAAATACAAGAAATGCAGTATCTGGGTGAAATTTAAAGTTCACTTTTTCTGTAACTTTTGTGTCAGTCCAGGTACTTTACAGCAGACTGCATAAGACAATCCCTTCCTCCAGAAACATCAGTATCACGTTTGCAAGTAGCAAGCCTACTTTGAGAACAGATTAAAAACAATTATCCTGGCAAAGCCCAGCCTTCCTTGACTGTCTGGTGACTCCTATGCAGAAAGAGGAAAAATGAGTTCTCCCTTGCAGGCTACCGAAACACCGGCAGCACTGCAAGGCTGTTCGTAAGTGTTCCTCTCCAACGCCTGACTGCAAAGCTGTGTTATGCTTCTGGGAGCTCTCACACAGCAATACAAGTGCTGTCTATATTACTTAGAGAAATAACGAGGTAATTTCTCCTTTGCCTTGTCCTTTGAGCTGTCACTACTGCACGCTCCTGACTGCAAAGGCCATTCCCTCCAGCCTCTGTGGTATTCCTCACTATTCACAGACGCTACCAAAACAGCTCTGGGAGCCGGCGATATCACTGCCTCGCATTTTCCTCTGCTGTTTTGCATTTTCAAATTGCTGTATCCCTGATAAAGGTGAGACTTTCAAAGAAAGGAAAGGGGACACGGTGCTACAGTCTAATAGGTCTTCAAAATGGGAATTAAACACCTAAAACTTCATTTGTGCTTTTGGTAAATCTCTGCCCCTGAAAGGAAGACGAGCAGCGCAGTATTTCTGACATCTGCAAAGCAAACTACCGAAATGGCCCAACCTTCCCTACCTTTAATGTTAATACTGACTTCCCTTAATCCCCACTCTTGAAAAATGCATCAAGCATATGTCTCTGTTTGCAGAGGACAAAACCCAAACCAGTCAGCCCAGAATAGCTTTGATCTTATTTATTGAAGTTGTCTTCGTGAACTATGTTCCTTTTAAAAGTAAGTTATTAGAAGCTCAGAATAATGAGACCATTAAAATAACTTAGCACCGGCTGGGATCAATTAAAATAAATGGTAGGAATAAGGACTTTAAGAACAAGTTGCTTCATCAGGGAATTCAACACTCAGCTGTGTCTACCTTGGCTTCAATATATACCACATGTATATTCATAGCGCCTTGACTCAGAGTTATATACTGCTGAATGCCATGGTTAGTGAATCAACTAAAATGTACTTTTTTTTTTTTAAGGTAGAAAGAATGTTTTTAAAAAGAACAGTGTACACCAGTACACTATCAATGAACCTCTCTTCTTTTACAGCCAGGTGTAATTGATGTACCAGTTCTCCATGTATATAAGCCCATGCTTATGTTTATTTTGATCCAGTAAATCAGGTATTTAAGGCTAGACTATTCACAGGGCTGAGTGAGTTTCAGTGGGATTTGGGGAATTTAACCTCCCTTTGTTGAAAATTTCAGTCAAAGTACTTGGCTGAATAGGGATGAACAAGCTTAACTGGAGTTTTCTGGCTCACCAAATCTGCTGCTTTCTTCCCAAACTAGAACTAGGTCTAAAGGGGAGATGTTGCTGAACATACTTTGAAGAAAGATAAATTTTTCAGATGAGACAGAAGCCTAAATATGAAAGCAGTTACCAGCATGAAGAAGGACTCCACAAAAAAATATAGTAGCAAAAGAAAAACACTCTGGAAAAGGGAATTAGGGGCACAGTGTCTCTCATGGCTTGAAAGTAGGGTAGAAGTCATTTATTTCTTATTTATTTTAGAAACAGTAGAATAACTTTGCAGGAGCACTTCAAGACCTGAATAATAACTTTATATCTAAGACCCAGCATATCTTTCCAATCTAGAAAAATGAGGTTAAAGCACCATACAGGGACTCAGGAGAGCCTAGTAAGACCTGAGCTCAGACACTGATTTTCAGTGCAAGGGGTCAAACCACCAGCCTGTCCCTCAGGTTTTTTTCTGTCTGTTTCACGTGACTTTTTTGTCTGTTCTTTGCTATAATCCTACTCTCCTGCGGCTGCCTTTCCATGCAGCGACAAAGATGATGTATGTTATGGGAGAATGAAGTTTATTTCATGGTGTAGCTGATGAAAGCAAAGAGGCAGCACTGGGTACAGATGCCGAGTGTTAGACACCAATTTTCCCCCAGGTTGCCTGTGCAGACCTGCAGAGTGAACCGCCGCGGGACCTGGAGCCCGGGCTGGCACAGCCTCCCCGGGACAAGCCCTTCTGCTCAGGATACGGGTCCATACTGGAGCTAGGCTCCAGCCATCCCAAAGAAAGGTAGAGAGTGGGAGTATAAGAAAACAGTTGCTTTATCTTGATCGAAAGCAGAAAAGACAAGTGGGAGGGCAAATGCTTCCAGAAATAGGGGAAAATTGGAAAAATTACAGGACGTGGCATTTTCCTGTGCATTTTTAAGAAGGAAAGTTTGTTTTTCATGTACTTCAGCTTAATCTTAGAAAGCCATTGCTTTTCACTAGTCTCCAGTTGTAAATCTATACCAGGTTTAGTTGAAAGGTCTTCCAACTTTATTAGTTTTCCTTCAGATTGTTTTCAGTCGTTCCATCTATGCATGAATTCCATCTGAGCAGGAACTTCACATCATGAGAAACTGCATCTCAATATAAAGCTTTCAGCAAGCAGCAGTTCTCCAAGGCAGGGAGTTGTAAATGTATTTGAGCATGCTAGATAAGCAAGGTAATTAATATATCTCTGAACATTAGGTATGCATGGCCAACTCTGATAGCTGTCAGCAAAACAGAATCCAGGTAATTTCTAGCATGTAAATTGAATGTATTCTTGAAAAACAATTTCTAATTATAAAGACTAATTAATTTGGGGGAAAAGCCTGCTTTTGTTTAAGTAGAACAATAAATTTAATTACGATAACAAACACCCAGTGGACAAACAGTTCACAGAATCACAGAATCACAGAATAGTAGGGGTTGGAAGGGACCTCTGTGGGTCATCTAGTCCAACCCTCCTGCCAAAGCAGGGTCACCTACAGCAGGCTGCACAGGACATTGTCCAGGCAGGTCTTGAATATCTCCAGAGAAGGAGACTCCACAACCTCCCTGGGAAGCCTGTTCCAGGGCTCCATCACCCTCAGAGGGAAGAAGTTCTTCCTCATGTTCAGACAGAACTTCCTGTGCCTCAGTTTGTGCCCATTGCCCCTTGTCCTGTCACTGGG
>Ga0065711_1003403_pt1 | contig 28119 bp, 11 predicted proteins | sample Hoacrofraction12_FD_59098 | JGI IMG/M metagenome (GOLD analysis project Ga0065711, IMG submission 59098) | Hoatzin crop microbial communities from Cojedes, Venezuela - Epithelial fraction 12 v2 (version 2) | ecosystem: Host-associated > Birds > Digestive system > Esophagus > Crop | place...
AATCAAGCCTGATTGTATTTCTTTTCTTGTCAGATAGCTCTCACCTGCTCCAGGTATCCCCTCAGTTGTACAGCTGAGATTCCTCTTTCCACCAAAGCAGAAAACATATAAAGTACATAAAACTGGCACGGCACTTGCTCCTTAAAAATTACTTCCAGAATTTAATTGCTTTGATGCTTTCGCATCTATTGTATGTGCTGTAAATGTTGCTGGTGCAGTAGCTGCTGTTGCTATGTTAGCAATATAACGGAGTCAGATACTGACAGGCTACTTCAATTCAGTGACCGCATTAATTCGACTTCTAAAAATGTCTGTGAAGTAGCAAAATATTATTCGTGTAGTTAGAGATGAACACAAGAGAGATGAAGTGACTTGTAACATTTGAAGTGGGAAAGAAACAAGGTCCTGCAATTCTTTTCTGGTTTTGTTTGGCTGTTTTTTAAGCTCAGCCATCCCCCTTTATCCTGAAGAAATATTCCTGTTTTAGAGCAAGTGTCTGTCTGGCATAGACTTCTGCGGTTGTTTAAGACCTTTGCCAGGTAAAATTACAGAGATAAACGGTTTCTCCATTCATGTTTTCTCCAAAGTAGACTGCTTCTCCAAACTAGAAACCAGACTCAGAGGAAATGTTGTCTCAGGGTTTAATACAAAATGTGCATTTTCCTCCTCTTCTCTCTGCACTATTATTTTAAAGGATAAGATAAAAATATGTAAGAGCATTCTGCATGCTTCAGGGTGAAGAGATGAGAATACAAGCCAACCCAGTTCTCAGCTCTTAGCTCAGGAGTATAATTTTCTTAAAATGTCACCTTTTTATTGCAATCAATGCAAGCGTTAGGGTAGGTGATGTTCCAGGCCTGTACATAACTCTGATTACCACTGGTGAAATACTTTCCATCTAACTCAGGCAATGCTTCACTAGAGTGTCGGAACCAGGATCAGATTCTCCTGACGTGGGGTATACACACAGTATGCGCAGCAGCTGCCTGGTTTGCAGTCTGCTTAAACTCCTTACTGAGTTAATAGAGGAAGGAACAGGCCCTGAAAACCTGAGAGGTACCAGAGGCATCGAGTCCACCCAAAATTTAAATGCTTTCCTTATCGAGTTTCTGCTGAAACGAGGTACGGCCAAAAGATATCTTGCTCTTCCACTGGAAGTAGAAGGAGGTAGCAGGAGATGTCAAGCTCTTGCCTCTCTCCTCTTAGACATCCTCTGAGACTGCAACTGGAGTTGTGTTTGCTTCTTTTTCATAAAAACGTAGCAGCTGGAGCAGAATAACCTGGCATGGAGACCTGAGCTCTGAATGCTTCATAGCCCAAAGCAGACTGAATCCAAATTGCAGGGGGATACCAAGGAGTGTTCTGGTTAAAAGCATTTCTGTCCTCTTGCTGAAGCTCAGGAAGGAAAGCAGATTTGTGGATCAAGAAGAGAATAAGCAATTTGGAACCTGATTCTCACCTGACTCAGCAGGGAAGAGAGCAGATATCTCTGTGTGTGTAGCTTGTTTGGTTTGCTTTAATGGTAGTGTAATGCAAAATATACCAGACAGCTGGGTCTGAAGCTTCAGTTTTGCCCTTCTCTTCGATAAGTTTTCCACGGCAAGGACACAGCCCTGCCTTGCCCTCAGGTCCCCCTTTGCTAACACAGCTTTGGCAGCAGCTGCTCCGCTGGGGAGCAGCCACCAGCAGGGTCCCACCAGCAGCTGACCTCTCCCGTGATGGAGAGACACAAGGAGCTGATCCTGGACCTGTCAGGATACGATCCTGATATTGATGAAAGGGTTGTAAGCTGAAGCTGGACTCTGACAACAGGCAGCACATGGTTCGCTTTGCACAGGATCAGCCTAAAATCACCCAGTAATTCTTGAGGCTTATCTGACCTGCCCAGAATAACATCCTGGCTTAAATTTTAGCCAGCAAGATGCAAAATGTGAGGAGCCACTTGCCATCAGTGTGTCTCAGCTGTGGGACCAGCAGTCTGATTTAAGCCAGAATTGCTGTGACATCATGGTCATCATCAGCCCGGTGCATTTTGCCACGCAGGAACCTGTTCCAATGGTACCATCAGTCCTGGCAGCTGTACAATACTAGGTGCAAAGCTCCGGGAGAGGGAGTCCCAAGTTGTAGCTGAGGGACATGGGGAAGCTTCAGCAGCTGACTGGTGCTAATTCACTGTGCCTCGACTGTGTGCTGGGGATGCCAGAATGCACGAAATCACAGTTTCCTGGAGATGAGGGATGGAGGAAGAGTAACCATGGCTGGGAGGTCAGAAATTGTGTCCCCAGTTCCTGGGAGAAAGAACAAAGACAACTGAAGAGTACAGGTTTGATCACTGTGTCTGCATCTTATGTGGGGTTTAGAAAATATGAGGTCTAGACAACAGGATAGGGTCAGTGACACTGTCAGGAAGATTTTATCTACACCAACTCTCTTAGCAATACTGTTTGGTAGTATAGAATACTGAGAATGTTTAGGGAAGGTAAGTTCTTTATCTTCTGAACACGAGATTTTAGGATGGTGTTCAATAATTACGCCAAAAATAACCTGGACACTGTTCACTTACAGTTTGCAAATGAAGCAGATTTTGGTGATTTCAACACCAGGGGTGGATAGGGATTTTTCACCTAAAGGATTTCTCCAACAGAGAATGGGTACCCATAGGCAAGTCATTCAGCCTGGATGTTTTAACATGCTTATCTGAAAGAAGAGTTATGAAATGAGTCTCACAACTTCAGTGAATAGCGGGGATTTTATAATAATTTGAGTAATTGAGTTTGTAAAATTTTAGAGTGTTTGAAATATATTTGCTGTTATTAAATTAATATAAAAACAAATACAGATTTAATAGCATGAAAGTAACTTTTAACAAAAAGGAGTTGTACATTCAGCTAGTTGAAAAATATCTATTTTGATACACAGATTACATACTTCATTTCTTTGTTATATTCTGTATTAAAATAATACCTTCTGTGCATGAATACAGTGAGGAACCAGTCTATCTGGCAATCTAGCAGAGATATATCGTCATCTTCCTCACTAAGTTGTTCCTCATAACCCTGTAGTAGCAAAACTGAATACAATATTGAGACATGTTTATAAAATCACGTAATGGAGTAAGGCAAATTTCTTATATTCAGGTGTCCTTTTTTTAAGTCAGTTATTAAAAACACTAGTTTCTGACACTCAAGCATTAACTGATTTCAGATCTTCGCAGTTTGTAATCCATCTCCTCAGAAAGCACGTACTAGCGTTTGCTCAAAGCCCTTCTGACCCCATTACTTAGGCTACCCTGAAAAATCTGATTCTCCTGCTTCTCTCTCCCTCCTCTCCCTTCAGGAGGCTTTAGAGCATGTAAAAGGAGCACTTTTATGGGTATTTTTTGGCTCAATTCATGCAGCAATATATTATTAGCTTAGTGTAAGTCTCTCAAAATTTTATGAGGCTTCACAGAGTAGCTGAAGTGAACATAGGTTTTATGTTCCATACCTAACAGATCATGGAAGTTTCTGTCATTATCAGTTAGGATATGCTTGATCAAGTTCAGACAGTTCACAAATGATGGGGTATTTTTTCTTCACTGTGTGATACATCTGAAAGTCAATAGACTATTAAGGGGACTGGTTCACAGTTTCAAAATACAGAGTTGTTATTGTTACCAAAGCTAGTTCTAGTTAAATAGTAGCAAAAACTGTGTTTTCATGAGTTCATTCACATCTGAGCTGCTGTTTGATGTGCATATCTGTGTGATCCTTCCTGTTGGACTGCTACGGATCGATACACCCCCTTTCACAGAGCAATGATTATTTTTTATTTATTTATAGGAATGAAATCCTATCCTCCTAGCTACGGTCATTTAGATGGTATTTGGCAAAGGGCTTTTCACTGTAACTGCATAAATTTCTGTAGTGTGTTTCCTTGGGAATGAAAGTATTAGTGTGCAAAATAGTAATCTCTCCCATTCTTCTGTTCCATAATTTCTGTCCCTCTACAAAAAGTATGAAAAAAGTTACAGTTATCTGTTAGGATTAATTCCATCGCCGAATGGAGAAAAAGTAACAGTATTTTTAAAAGTGCGGTAATCCTCGTGTAAATATTTTACATGTATATGAAATATAGATACCTACATAGATGCTAAATAAGATATAATGATTTCTCTGGAAAATTTAACATAAGGACAATGAATACTACTATAACTGAAGATTTTAGCAGCTCAAAATTTAATCTTGCTAGATAATTTATAACCCCAGTTTTGAAATAATGCCATGCATATGGTCTTTGCAGGGCTTCTACCAACATAGTTATGTAAAGCAACAGAATGTGGCTGAAAACAGTTCTCAGTTTTTCAGCTTTCTTTCTTACATGGAATAAACCATGAAGCAAGTACCAACTGTTTTATTATTATCAAAAAATATTTTTAAGACAAACATAAGAAATTAAGAGAATATAAAACTATTAGAAAGAAAAAGATAAAATCTTACACCAAAATTATAAATATACAGGTAAAAAATGACATAAAGGTATAATTCTTTAATTCCTTGAATCATTTCCGTGCAAACACCCAAATGTATGCAGTTGCAGTTATGTTAGTTTCAGTGACAAAGAATGTAACAATGTTTCTTTCATCCTTATTCCTATGAAAGTGTGTTTACTCTACAACTGCTTCCCAGGAAGACACAATACGTTTTAAAATAAAGTTATTTCACTTTTCTGAGAGTACATGTGGCACTGATAGCAATAAGCGTATGAAGACATTAAGGAAGAAGAATGTGTCTTTTTTTCTTCCAGTCGTTCTCCATCGTGTCTTTCTGAAGTCATATTTGAGTTTTCCTGTGAAAAGCATGGTAGAATACCCATGATCAGTTTGAGTCTACCACAGAAATTACTTTAAGTTACTGACCTTGAGTCTGGAGGAAATAAATCTCCAGCCAGGAACCACCCTGCTTCAGATCTACACTGTGGTTTCCACCTCCTTTCCCCTAATATGCCGTTGTTCCTACAGCTGGTGTACCTGCTAATACTTAAGTACCATAATTTGAAAATTGAACTGGTGGTATGTTTCCCCTTCTTGGAATTTAACCAGAAATTTCACTGCTGATACGACAACAGGAATAACTGCTAAATAAACACTTACTAGTCAGTGTACAGAAAAAGAGTGAGAGCATTGAATAAAAAAATCCAGTATTTAAATGTATGCTATTCAGATTACAGAGTGTTAAGTTATACATTAATAAATTCCCTTTTTAAAGGTTAGTATACAAAGATGTACACTTCCAAAAAACATACTAAAAAAACCCAACAAACATTAAAAAAACCCCGGTGGGGAACCGGAATGCAAAATCTAAGATAAGACTTCTGAAAGTAATGTGCCATATCAGTATGTTGAAGGGGAAGCTGTGAACTGGTCCTGCAGTAACTATACAATGTTTACTCTGTTGCTACCATGGGCAGAGTACAGTGTCCGAAAGTGTTGCTAAAGGATTGTTTGCTAAATCCTTTCTTTCTTAGCTAGGTCTTTAGGCTTCTTCCCTAGCGTTGTGGAACGACACATGTTCTTCCTGCTGGGCTGGCTGCTGTCCTCCTGTTAGGTATGAGTGGGCTCGATGTTCTGTCAAAGTGTTTCACGCAATCCTAATGTCACATTACGGGATGGGGGGATAGGGGCTGAAAAAGGAAAGTAAGTGGAAATAGGAGCTCAACTGACAAATTCAGACAGGTATTAAAAAGCAAGTCACATGCTGCAGCCAAACATCCTTAGGGCATTCGCTCCTCACATTCGGCATGTATGGTGCCCTCAAAGCCAAGTTTGGCGTCTTCTCTGTTTTGACTAATACCATGTAACTTAAAGGCAACGAGGTATGTTTTAAATAAACATGTTCATTGTCTTGATTTTATTTTCCTTTTTTTTCTTTTTCTTATAACTCCCATCCTTGAAAGAGGCAGAGTGGTATCACTGGAGCATAGAAGGAGGAACCTTAAATGTAGTAAATGAGCTTAGAGTAGAGTTTTCAAGAGAGAATATTATGCAAATGAAACAGGTCCTGATGTAATTATTTTGTTTATCATGAATCAGTGCATTTATTTTGTACTTCCCAGAAATGTTTCTGATTCTTTGTTTTTTTTTACATTGGCATTGTTTTTTTGGGTGATAGCTAACCAGGGAATAAACTAAGCCAGGCTAAGCCAGGCGAATTGCAAGCTTTAGCACACTGCCTTGCTGTACATCCATCATCCTGCTTTGTGGGATCTTGTCAGGACAGAATAGTTCATTCTCAGTGTCTGCTCTGTTCTAGAAGAAGAAATAGTTGGGTTTTAATAGAAATCAAGAAAGTGACACGTAGGAAATATTGGGTCATAAGCTGCTATTTGCATACGAAGATCTTAATTATAGGTAAGTGCAAGTTTCAAAAGTGATGTTAATTTCAATTATATGCTCCACTTGGTCTACTTAAGACCCCGTTACTTTGTTCACTCAGATCACCATCACGAGGACAAAATTAGGTTGTCCTGCATTGAAGGACTGTGCTGTCTTAGTTTTGTGTGAGGCAATGCACACGTGCAGGAGACCCACTGCCTCTTTTAGCATGGAGGGTGTAACAGTAGTGGCGCTTTGTTCTGTGCTGGAAGTGAAAATACTCAACTGTGCGATAGGAACCACTTCTCAAACGGTTCTCCCCAAGTTCTTTTTACACTGAAGCAGTGGTTTCCACTAGGTGTGTGTATGCCAAGGTGTGATTTGCTCACAGCACAGGAACTGTACAAGACAGGGTGTTATTTACTGAAAGCAAAGTTTTCTTGTTGCCTATTTTTATATGCCTACTGTTAGTAAAATAGAGAAAAAAATAACTCCCTCTTTTTAATTTCCCCGGGGTTTAAATGCATAATAATACAATACGAGTGAAAATATTTAGATTAGTTTGATTGAAGGCAGAATTATTACGTTTTTCAGTCCAGAGCTGGGTTTGTACTAAACTTCAGCATACATGACCTTCCCAAATGCGTTAAATATCTGAAGGACTGAAAACAGAATTAATTGTGTCTCGAATATCTGACTACATGCATGTCAATGGCAAACAGACCTACGGCAAGTTTATTGTGAAAAAGGAAACCATTACGCCCTTCAGCCAAGGCACCCTCCACCACATGCGTTTACATGAAGTAAAGCATCCCATGAGGCTTAGGAAACATCAAGGTAATAATCTTCGTTGTGCTGGCTGATATATTATTTCTGAGTAAAACAGGAACAAGTAGTTCAGATCTCTTAGTGAATAATATGACCTCCCTTGTTTGCCAACATAATGAATTGGTAAGCCATATTTAACTTTGTGAAGTACATGGCAATGATGTAGTAAGCCCTATGTAAAAAAGAATTTTATTTTTTAAAAGTATATATTTCCTCAACATTTTCATCATCAATACAAAATAAAACAACCTTAAAAATTCATTCATAACTTTAGTGTTATTTTTCTTTACTAGTATTTTAACAAGTACAATTTTATTGTAATAAATTATGGTTTTAAGAAGATCACATTTACATTTTTAGACATAAATGATAATCTCATCTCCCAGATAAGCAGTTAAATAAATATCTTTCTTATTAATAGACCAATGATACAACCAAATGATGGGTAATTTCTATTATCTTTATAAATAGATAAGAAGTATATAGATGTGAAAGAAGCAACGATGTGGAAAATGTTAAAATAACAAATCTTATTAGAAGAAAGAATTTAGAAATAACTTGACAGGAGGGTAATGACCTCAATTAAATTTTATGTGAAATTATAATTGGCATTTTTAATAAAGGAATGCTATTGCAAATTGCTTATTTGATATAATAATATAGGACATCTTATTTCCTCTGGCTTGTATTTATATTAAGTAAAAATCTTTGAGATAATCAAGGAAGATTCATAATTTAGTGTTTTGGGAATCTGCTCAGACGATAGGTTTAAAATAGCTTTCAGTACAAAAGAGAAGAAAGTGGGAAAGTTAAATGAAAGTGATCCTTTTGTTCTTTTGACCAAAAAGATGTTGATATTCATCATGGTGTCGTTCATGTTCTTAGATGTAGTCAAGATTGTAGCATCTTCAAGATGTAGTCAAATAGAATCCTTGTTTTTTAAGACATCTCATTTGAGGCGAGAAAGTTCACTGTGTGCAAACTGTCTGAATAAATTCCTGATGAAGTTCTAAAAATGACACCATTTTCATCTTTTGTACACATACATATAAGGAAAGTATAATGTCTCTCATTATCATTCTGGTCATGTGCTAATTTCTAATCCAAAACTAATATTAGAATAGTAACTTCAAAGTAGTTCTGCAGATAATATCAAGATGTATGCTGGGGAGGAGAAGGGCTTGCCTGTGGAGTCCTCCAAAATATCACTCAGTATAAGGTTTTTAATTCTTTATATTATCATATACTTTTGTTAAAATTCAACCTAGATATAGTTAATGATACTAGAATACTGCAGATTTTCAACTCTAGGAAAAATATTGCAAAGAAAGAGAGAAGTTTTCTTAAAGCATCTCTTGTTGTTTAATGTTTCTCCTTTGTTTACCTAAAATAGTAGTAGAAGGGTTGCAGTCGCAGATGTAATAATAGAAGACATGAGATAAACTGGTGCAAGAAAAAGCAACCGAAAAAGTCAATAAGGAATATTGGCTTGGGGTGGCATAGCTAAAAATAGGCTATAGTACTTGTTAAGAAAATATCTAATAGAAATTCTAAGCAAAAAGAAGTGGTGTCTGTAGCATTTGCAAATAAGCAGCTGCTACCATTCACAATCTACCCCAATTACCTTCTGTTAATCTGGCACATCTTTAAAATGAAATATTGTGCATAATTTTTCATGGTTCAGATACTGCAGACTTTTCTTCCGGCTCACCAAGAAAAGTGACTATCACAAGTGACCTGTGTAATTGAATGTGAGTTATTTTAGAAACAGATTTCCACAGAGGGAAGGAGAACTGTGGCCATGGGGAATCCCCAGCATTTATTTTTTAAATTCTGAGCTGACACATAAATGTAAAAAGAGCTAAAGTGATATTGCTGAAAGAGAAATGGATGTTCTTTTATGGAAAGTTTATCATTTACATACTGTCATATGTGTGTAGATATGTTTGTAGATATGCTTGGGATTTACCGTAACCTAAGGACTAGATTCTGATACAGTTGTGAAGATTAAATGTTTTATGGATGAAGGGCAGAGTACTGCATCATCAAAGCACATTTTAACAGGCCACTCTGGGGAAGAGCTGCTGTAGCTACTTTGCAGATTAGGCGAGATTTGGACATTTAAGACCAAAAGCAACCTGGAAAACCTATGTCTCACCTAGCTTTGGAGATATCTAAACTGATCTTATATTCACATTTTGGACTACAGTTTTTAATTCATCTAAATTGAAGGTCCTTGCAATCCTTGAGGCTAATTATTAATTCTCATAAAACACACTTGTGATCCAATTACAGTTTGAGAGCTGCCTAACTGTAGGGTGACCTTATGCATGAAATAAAGTCCTAGAAGAATCAGTTGTAACAAGGATGAAACTTATACCAGCTGACCTTGCATCTGAGTATTCAGTTGGATCACCTTTTTTCCCAACAAATAATTATATTTAATTCCTTTACAGAAAAAATAATAACATTTTTCAAAGGTTTGATAAAGGGATTATCAAAGGGATAAAGGGATTGTGTTAGTGATCCAGAGGTCTACACCGATCCCCGCAGCCCACTGTGCTGTCCCAGGACAGTAGTTTTTTACAGTTTTACCGGAAGAGTTTTGTTCCTTCTTTTTTCAAGATTGTCCCTAGATCTCCATTTGAAGTTTTGATTTATTCAATACAGTGTTGGAGATTAAGAGTAAACTTTTTACAGACTGCGTGTTTGACGGGTGTGTCTTTGCTGTATAAAATTTGGTGGACTTGTCTGGAACAAGCGATCTGTAGGAATCAGTGTTGCTAGAGTCAAGGAGAGCTTGAAGTTGCAGAGATGAGTAGAGACACTTTGAAGGCTGTTCCTTTGCTCAGTGAAACTTTGCTCATGTTTGTGCAGACTCACTCAGAACACTAAATTACCAAGCAATAGGTATTAAGTTAATGTATTTTGTGCAGTTTATTCAAAAGTATACTTTCTTTTATGAGCAAATTTGCAAATTTTAAATACTTTACTGCAATATTTATTATATTTTTAAATTCTGAAAGTACTGTTATTCAATATAGGACTAGGCAGCTGATCACCAACAAGACATGTATTTTATCTGTGTCAGTCAATGCTTTTATACTTAATTCATAGTACTATAAAATTAATTATTACATACCATAAAATACCACAAGAGAAATAGTAGCAATATTCTAAGTTACACTCAGGGAAATTAGTTCCTCTCCTATGCCACCATTTTTGTATATTAGTGCATTATTATTAGGTTTTTAAAATATTTTCAATATTAAATTTATTATAAAATTTATCATACCTGCAATGATGCAATCATGGTCACGTTCCCATATTGGCAGAACTGAGGGATGAAGGCCTTTGGAAGGTACTGAGATGTGCTGTCACTACAGCCTACAAACAGTCTGTCAGAGCACTTCTAGCACTGAGGCTGTGGTGAATTTGTCTTTGCCAGCGAAACTACCACTTTCTACTAGCCCAGCAGGAGACTTATCAGATGTTTTTAGAGCTTAAAGCAATATATACTGCCGTAACAATTCTGACTGCCCAACAAAATCCTGACGGAGGCTACTAGAACTTGGAAGCCCTGAACCATCTAAATAACACCGAAAAACATTCCCAACGGAGAAAAGGCCAAAAATTGCAGGATGGAAATGTAAATCAAGGATCCATTTATTGTCCTACGTTCATCACCAGATTTCAACTTCCAAATTGTTGGCAGGAGGTGAGTCTGTTTATACAAGAATAGTAACATACTGCATCTCCATTTACACAAAATTAATCTGATTTCCAAGTGGCTAAACTATAAGACCACAGGCTAAGTATTGTATTATGATAGCATAATTTTATTATCTCTTAGAACAACATTGTAGCAGTGATGTTATTACACTTCTAAAACAAATATAATTATATCAGAATATATAAACCTCTCGTTCACACATACATAAAAAGCGCTAAGCTCTTGACCTGTTGTGTGGTATCTGCAGTAGACCTGATGCAGCTTGTAAACTCTGATTATATCATGTCACTGAAGGGTAGACTTTTTATTACAAGGTTGAAATTAAAAATATTGGTTCAACCAAAAGAGTGCAGAATGCTGATATAGCTGGTTTCTGATATGCCACCTCACTTCAGTGAAATTCTCTAAGAAAGAAAGATTACCATGATATACTTACTTCCCTAAAACATAATATGGAAATCACAGCCTGGGAGGCATCTTCTAAACAAAAACCTTTGAGACAATGTGCTAATGGTCAAGCCATTGAGTAGTATACAGTGCCAAGTCATTGACATGGTCCATGAAGTGTTTGGGTGAAGCCTATAGATGCTCTTCACTATTCAGTACTATATTAGGTTTTTCAGTTTCTGTTCTTTCTAATTACATGCTTAGGTATTAAGTTTGGGGCTCTTTTATTTTATTTTTTTGTTGTTGGATACTCATTATTATTTTGTTCATTTGCAAAGAAACTCTGCCAGCAGGATATACACAATTTAAAAGTATAAAGCAATTACTTATTGCCTCATATACACAATATCTAGCTAGGACTAATGAGTAAGCATCAATATGCTCACCAACCCTCATGCGAGACCTGAAGTCTGTGTTTACTCAGAATGATCTTTGAAGCTGCTGAGCTATTGTCTTGCAACTCATTCAGTTTACTTAAGGATTTCATACTTTTTTCTGTCAGTGTTTTTCTTCCTGAATCTTTGGGCAGCTGTCCCTGTCTCAACAGTCTAACCTCTGCTTGCAGTATTACTTTTCTTACCATTTGTGGCTGCTTTCTGTGGACTTTCTCGAAGTCCTTCTGCATAATTAAGCAATTTTCTCTGAGCCAAGATTTTGCAGTTGGACTGTATCAGAAAGACTTTGGATCAAACAGGAGAAACTTCTGGAGCTGAGTTAAAATTAAACTTGTAGATGAACAGGAATCTGGAGGGGGTAGAAATAGGAACACTGGCAAAAATGAGAAGCAGAGTAATACCTTATAATAAATTTAATAAAGTCATTATATGAGCTCCACCTAATCCTCAGCTGTAATTGGGAGCAGAACAAACGTAATTATTTGTGAGGCTCTTTGGATTCTTTAGTTAACACAACAATATGGAGAGGACGGGGCATATAAAGAACTTCATGTTCTTAATTCTGTAAAAGTTAATGATAATTTTAGCTGTCACAGAGGAGAAAGCCAAACTCTTTCTCTTGTGCTGCTTCAGAATTTATAAAGAGAGAACAGAAAAAGTTCGTAATGGGGAAAAACCACAAGCTCTACCTTTCATTGTTGTTTCATGATCTTCAGATTTAAGAAGTTTATCTTAGAATTTGGGCTTATGCTAAGATAAGCTAAATTACTGTTTTTTTATACTGGGGTTTGATTTTCTGTTCATTCAGTCTTTTGCAAAAAAATGTCTTGTCTTTGTCACTTTGCTTTTTATAATCTTGGAAAGTATAGATTTAAGTTATTCATCCATCACAGTCAAAAGCTGTCTTCATGAATCACCTCTTGGTGCCAATGATGATCACTTATTTTGTAGGCAACAAGAAATTTACCACTTTTTCATGGTAGACTTTTCATTAAAAAATTATCCTCTGAAAATATGGATAATTCTCAACACTTTATACAATATGTTCCTAAATATGTAGATTCCATAGACAATCCATTAATTTTTCTTGTTTCATGATTAAATTGGAAAAGGTTTTCATTTTAGAGAAATATTAACTTGAAAATAGCGAACTAGTCTCTGCTACTTTATATAAAAGATCCATACATTTAAGAGTAAGCCTACTTGTATAGCTGGTTTTAGTAAAGGTTTTGTGATTTGATTAGATTTACATGGCTCAGTTAAGAGTAACAAAGTCATGCTGAATGTCATATGAAGTCGTGTTGAAAGTAATCTCAGGTTTAGATAGGGCAGAGATGAGTGAGGAGGGCTGATTAGTTACACTGCATTATGGTGCAAAGCTATAAAAAATTCATTTATAACATTGCTGTTTATTTTCCAATAAAATCTAAAAGGTTCACATTAAGATCATCCCCCCAGCACTAGACCTTCTGCAATCAGAGAATAATAATCAGTGTTTGCTAAAGAAGCTCTCAGTCCAAACAGATTAGAAAGTGTGGGAGGGAAAAGATTATTTAAATCTCTTCTCTCATAATTATCTCTAGGATGATTGCTAAAGTATATTTCAGGTATGCAAAAAGTAGGTTTGATAAATGTAAAGGATGGTATTAACATTATTAATTTCTCACATCACATGGGAATGTATCCTTGGGCTGCTCTTTAACAACTACTCTATTTTGTCTGCAGCTCATAAGCTGTGGTCTGAGATTGGACAGTGGTTCTTAAAAAAATTTGTATTAGTGAAGCAGTCAGGATAGAAAGGAGGTATTCAAATGCACTTTATGATATTATCTGTCGTCAAAGTCTGACACAGCTGTCATTAGATCTGTTGATTGACTCCCACTGTCATATCAGTGTCTATAAATATAGTAAAAGAATTGGTAGTGCAAATTTCTGTGTTCTTACTGATGTGTGCCAGTTTTTCAAGGATCACTTAAAAGATGATTTAGTTGTTTAGTTTTCATCCTTATTCTGCCCTGTCTGTTCACTAAGGCTACTCATCTCTTTCATCTAAATTTCTGACCAACTATTAGAAAATTTATTTCTTTAGCAGGACGGGTTAGAAGTGATGACTTTTATCCTTGCCACTGAAGGATAGTACTGAACAATCCTTCATACTAAATTAGATTTCTCCTGTTCATGTTTTCTTTCACATTAAATGTGCTATATGCAAACAAACACCAAATGCCAGAAAATTTAGTTTTACAATCTGATACAGTGGCTACTTTAAAACGTCAAAATAAAAAAAACCCCACAACCAGGAAGTAAAAGTGAAAATTAAAGTTTCCCTCTGGAAGTATGAATTTATAGGCCCTTATTCAGGGCCTATGGAGAAAGTATTTTTTTATTCTGCTCAGTTGGTTCTGAAACTGGTGCAGGGCTGTCAAGAAAATGATCATATTCACAGAGTCACACATGATAGTGATTTAGTGTTTATTCCACAGCAAACTTGGGATTTCCCCACCTCCCCTGAGACAAAACAAAACACCAAAACCAAACCATTGTTCTTTGTTTTCTATAGAAACAGTGTTTAGAAAAGTTTTCACAACTTAATTGGCAGAAGATGCTGACTTACACGGAAACACACAGATATATATTTCTTTTTAAACATTGGCGTAAAACCATGGACTTGAATGAAACTGCTCACATAAAATTGTGTTCAATACTTTGATGAATGAGGAACATAGTACTATTTTTATTTCTGCTGTGCTGTAAAGCTGAGCTTAAATTTAGAAAAGAGGGAAGATAAAAGAGGATGAGAATAAGAAATCCTTTTCTGTAGCTGCTATAGAAGCAGGAAAAAAATATAGGAAATATCTTATTGCTATTGTGTTTTCTCCAACTATTACATATTACATTTTAATTTATTGGTGGAATCCAAGCTTATCTCTGCTGACATATTGAGTGAAGTATTTAAGCAGAAGTAGCATTAAGAGATCTGAAGTTTAAATGCTTTACTTGAAGATATCAAAAAGTTCAGCTGTATCTTTTTAAGTATCATTGTCTTGTTTGACTGTGGCATCTTCAAGATGCTCTGGTAAAAATTAGTATGTTCCTTAGCATTAGGTAATATCTTCAAACTTGCGATACAATCAAATATATACTCTTATTCCATATACTCTTGTTCTGAGTGAGAAAACCCCCACAATTCATAAGAAGTTGTGAAACTGGACATAATCCTAGTTCATATGGGATTTCTGTGTTTATGATCTGCACAATGTTTTACAGAAGCCTAAAATTCTGTTTCAGATGTTGTTATGGATACTTTTTGTTTGAATACTTTTTTGTTGTTTTTTAAGACAGATGAGTAAATCCCGTCTTCTCTGCTCTCATCACAGTTTTCTGCATCTTTGTGCTATAGGCAGGAATTTATATGTATTGTAGCAACTCTTAAAATAAGTGTTGCCTCTTTGGATATCCTAAAAGATCCATGAATTTTAAAATATGAACCATAAAATAGATATATATATATACACACAGATGCATGAAATTGCACTTGCATGTTTTTCATTACTGCATTCTGTGGTATTAACCAGTTCTATTGGTTTATGTACTGCCATAAAACCACTGAAATGTGAGACATGCAAAATACAGGTTTAAAATTAAAAAGAACAATGCTTTCAGTTAAATCTGGGTTTAGACCTGGAGACCCATCAATAACCTGCAATAAAATTAAATTATGCACACATCTGTATACACAACATATATTTGAATCAATTTCTAGATGAGACAAAAAGGATAGAATGTATCAATCTGGTCTTCAACAAAGCATTTAATGTAGTGATGCCTTACTGAATACAATGAAAGAGTCTGCTGATAGAAAATTAGTAAACATAGAAGTTAGAGTAACTGCAATGTGAAGAAAATTTTGAGCAAAAGAAAGGGTGAGACAAGACTCCAGACTTTTATCTTGCACTGAAGAGAAGTTAACCAGCAGAGCTTCTGAAGACTTGGGTCGTTGATCAATATTTTCATGGAGGAGGACACAAACGGTAGAAGCAAGCTAGCAATGTTTTGTGATCCCTCAAGGTTTGAGAATCTTCCTAGATAAGGAGCAGGGTTAAAAAGGTATACAGGGAGAACGGAATGATCTGAAGAGTTGAATTAATGCATGTGAGAACACAGTTAGTAGTGCAGAGAGCACCCTCATTTATCTAGGGACTGAAAGGAAGCATTTCTGCTGTTAAATGGGTTTTCAGCAGATACAGACAACAAAGAAGAGAAAGATGTGTATGTTAAGCATGGTCAAGCCATCACTCCATTGTTAGGTATGAAAAAATAACAGCAGGCAAAATACTCCTAGGAGTACTAACAGACAAACGGACAAACAATCAGTGTGCCTTAGAACACTTGGTCTGGACTAGAAGTTTTGGTTATAATAGATGTGAAGGTCTGAACCAGTTCTTCAGCAGAAGAGATGGAAATATAGACGTCTAGTTATACCTAAGGTACAATTTGGTATTGGGATTGCCTGAGGAGAGGCCTTCTAGCCTTTTTTTTTTCTTCTTTTTTTCCCCTCTTACTCAACAGTAACTCCTTGTTGCAAATATGTTTTTTTTCTCAGCTGCAGTTAGAGGACTGCTGTCAGTGTCTGACACCTTCACCTCTGAACACCCCAGTTCTCAGTCAAAAACTCACTAAAAGTAATTCTGAGTCGGTGTGTAAAAAATATTCTGATAAAGGTTCAAGTAAGTAGAAGTTACAGCTCGGTTACAAGCTGCAGGGAGGCTGGGAGACAGATTTACAATTGCAGCAAATGGACCTTGTGGATATTTGCAACAAGTAAATTCCAAGTGAACTGGAAACTTGGTGCTGGAAGCAATGGAGAGTACAGTGAGTGGATAGGCACAGCTCTTGGGCAACAACAATTTAGAGTGAAAGAGGAGACATTCATGTTCATGTGAAGTAAAGAGGATTTAGAAGCTAAAATACGGCAATGCAGGCATGCTGCTTCCAGGCTGATGGCACACTGCACTGACTAACTGGGCCAGCGAATACTGAAGGAGCTGTGCCACACTCGAGTGGTGCATTCACTTTTTGTAAAAAAACAAAAAAAAAGAAACACTACGCTATGATGCCAGCTTCTATCACCTTCTCGTTGCATTTTCAAGCCAGCACTTTCATGTTTTCTCGCATGGGAGAACTTTCCTATAAATATCCACACTACTTTTTACTTGACTATAATTAGACTGCTGATGCCTTGAAAGTACTGACTAACATCATGTATATTAATAGTTTGTTATTGTTCCCTTACACTTCACAGTCTTCCTTTACACTCTTCCTTGCCTCCTCATATAAAAATAATAATAAAACCAATTCAAGCCAGGTATTTTTTTCTCTCTGTTGGTCTACAGCCTACCAAAATAGGGCTTAGTTCCATGAGTTTACAATTAAAGTGCATGTTACTGGGTAAAAAGCGTTCGTGAACATGCAGATTATACAATGTCTTTTGGAGGTTCTTCTGGATTTACTCTTCAGTGTAATACTTTTATTATCTCTGCTACAGAATGTTGCAAACTGCAGAATGTAATTTGAACATTCTTTCATAAATTCATTTGCAGTTGGCTAGAAAAAGACTGTTCATTAGGAGAATTGTATTAGACAGAGGAAAAAAAATGTTCACTCTGTTACAATTTTTGTAGTTTCTCCCTTTTTTCCATTTTTCTTTTTCTTAACTTCTTTTCAGTAGGAATAAAAATATGTTCCTCTTATTTTACCTCAGCAAGACTATGTTCTGTATCTGTTTTTCAGATTCAACTTTTTCAGATTTTTTTCTGACTTCTTCATTTTATAAAATCTGATCTTAGATTACTAAGTCACATGTAGAACAAAAAAGCCTCATATTTGAAAACTCATAGTATACATTTGATGCTTTCAATCCCTGAATCTCAATAGGCTCCAATAATCTTGGAGTCTGCTACACGTGTGGTCTCTGTCAATTATATTTTGTTTCTTTATTTCAAAACATCAGTATATAATACCTGTTTTTTCCTTCCCCCTGCAAATGTCCAGCAAAACTGAATTTATTTACTTGTTGACAGAACGTGCAACAGCTTATTTTTTGCTCACTCCTTTAGAAGTGAACCCTTAGGATAAAATTGGATCCTTTGCAAAGGACAGTACTTGGGGAGCGCAAAGGAATGTGCATCAGTTAAGCCTCATCTAAGATTTAAAACAAATGATTTAAATAGGGTTTTAGATGAGTTATAATTACTATACAAGCTTTCTGCACACAAGTGAATGTGTTTTACCTGCATATTTTTACTCAGTAAGTAATTACTTGCCAATCTATTACCATGCAATTTTTGCTGAGTCTATTTTTAGTATTAAATCGCTGTGTGTGCTTCTCATCTCACCACATGGAGGACCTACGCTAGGATCTCCATGCTACTGAACTTGAATTAAAGACAATGCTTGTGGAGGAGGCGGCTGAAGTAAGATAAGTTGCCCATAAGACAGGATTTAGAATAACTGAAGTGATTTTATACATAAATTGGTTTTTGAGACTTCCTGAGAAAAAGTGTTTTGATTACTGAAAGTCATGTCACTGGATTAAATATTAATTGTCTCTAACAGAAGCTTCCTTAGGAATCAACACGCCAGGATGATGCAGCAGGCAGAACCTTATATCGCCTCTAAGTAGGTGAGGCCCTTGGCTATGAGATGCATGTCCTGGTTTCAGCTGGGATAGAGTTGATTTTCCTCCCAGTAGCTGCTGTGTTTTAGATTCAGTACAAGAAGAATGTTGATAACACTGATGTTTTCAGTTGTTGCTAAGAAATCAAGGACTTTTTTTCATTTTCTCCTATTCAGTGAATGAGCAGGAGTGCAGGAGCTGGGAGGGAGAATCGCCAGGCCCAAGCTGGCCAGTGGAAATATCCCATACCACAGACACCATGCTCAGTTTATAAATGGGGGTTGGTCGCCGGGCAGGAATCCTTTTTTTTTTTCCGTGAGTTTGAACTTTTCCGTGAGGTCAAACTTTTTCAGGAGTTCCAAAGAATTCACAAAATCCCTAAGTTCCACAATCGCTGCCCACTGGGGGGGGGGCGTGGGAGGGGTGAGCAAGCGGCTGTCTAGTGCTTAGTTGCCAGCTGCCGCATTAAACCATGACAATGGGCCATCCCTGCCCTCACCTCAGGCTTTTTTTTGTACTCGAGGAATAAGCTATTCCCATGCAGAATTCCTATATCCAGCATAGCTTCCTAATTCTTTGGGTTTTTATTTGAGCTAACAAAATTTTGAAAAGATTTCACTGTTTCATCTTCACTGCCCTTTTCTCAAGCTATTCTATTTTGGACCTCCTGCACCTGACCTTCCTTCCTGTTTGTGGGAGCAGCACCCTGACCGATTTCTTCCTACACACACAGAAGCCATCACTCTGTTTCTGGACTTCTGCTGTGGGTCACTATACAGTGGCCTAATTAGCCTCTTACCTAGTCTCATGTGGGTGGGTTTAATAACCTAGGTTCCTTCAGAAGCTAACTAGGAAATATTTCTCCAGTTCGTGAAGTGGTCCTGAGCATTCGATATCATATCCATGGCCTAGATTTCCCAAACCACCTTCTCTAAAACTCTTTGCTTGCTCTCCTAACTGCTTTGGTTTTCGTGTTTTGTTTTTTTTTCCTGTTTGTCTTTCCTGTGTTGATATGGTCTTGTCTGCATGTGATTAATTGAAGCACAAAAAACAGTGTAAATACCTCCATAAACTTGCCTTAAATCGCCTTTACCTCATCAAGCTTACCCTGAAATACGTTATTTGCAGGGAAACTTCTTTGTCAAGTTTAATCTTGACATTGATTTCATTAAAACCAGGAACCAGAGAATAAGCTATCATCAACAACTCTTTTGTATTTGTCATTCGAAGGACTGACATTTGTAGCAAAATGCTTCTGTACTTCAGGAAAGAATTCCAAGACTCTTTCAGTAATGATTATAATGGAAATGCAAATCCTCTGAAAAAAATTATTAACATCTTTAAATCATTCTGGTTTATGAAAAGAAACTGTACTGTAGTTTAAATACAAGGCCTCAAAAGTGTCAGTTTTTCTCTACTGAGGTTACAACCTCAGCACTGCAGGGAACTTTTTCCATGGATACAGAATATCGAAAGTGGGCAGCCAGTCTGGTGCTGTAACTCGGTGTCACTGCACTTGCGTAGAGCAATTCTCCTTGCCCCCTTCCCATATTTTCAGGTCTTAGTGAAAATGTACCTGAAAAATTAAATGCTTTCACTCCTTGATATGTCTGACAGAAAAGTGGATAAAGAATTGGCTGTAGAAAGCAAATTATTTTACCATTGCTAAGTAGGACTATTATAAAAAAATAACTTCCCACTGGAAATACAACAGAAGGGTTTCTGTGATCCAGAAATGTACAGTCTAAGCTCATTTAACACTGCAAATAGCCCAGCCTGGTCTCTGGTCAGTCACTAACTGGTAGAGCAACGTACTCAGAAATGGTTCCAAAGGCTGCAGGGGTGGTGAAATGAACCATGAAGATGGAGATAGCAGGCCATACTTTCCGGTATGGAGAAAGGAGAACAGAGCTCTTCATTGCCTTACCACGGGGAAGGTTTCCGTTTGCTTTTGTCCAGCAGTTAGTGTGTTATCCCAAAAGAACACAGTTTGCCGTGCTATAAATACGTGCATTTGTCATTTGACTAAGTTTCTCCACGAGTGAGGGCATCTTAGGTATCAATATTTCTATTCCTCTGTTGTACCGCAAATGAAATTTTTGCCATAGTCCTGTCTTCATACTGATTCCTCTTCTTCCTTCCCTTAGATTTCCTGATCATCCATTCCTGATCCTCCCATATTATTTCAATGATACTATGTTGTTTCATTTTTTTTACATCCAACTGGGAAATCACTTTTTCTTCTCCTTTTTTTCTAGTTTCAGAAACTATATGAAATAACACATTAAGTTCAGAAATTTAACAAAAGGGAAACACTACATCTTGTCTTATTCCTCCATTCTGTTGTGAATCAGACAGAAATAATTACTTGTCAAAACTCTAGTTTTCATTTGGGCAGCTGCCTAAATATGACTGGCTAAAGCATGTTTATTTAATTTTGCTGCAATGTACTATTCAGGATGTGCCCCAGACTGTTCCTTAGCATTTGCCTTGAGGAGCAAAACTCCAGATATCTGAAAGCTACTGATAACCTCTAGCCAAATGAATAAATCTATGTTTATGAATTTTCTCTGCAGATGAATTGCTAAAGGTAGAGCACAGCAATTCCAGTTGCTGTCTGCTATAAATGAATGAAGTTTGTGAGTGAATTATTTCCAGTCCAGTAGGATATCCTGGAAAGGTCTTCGTTAACTAATATTTTTCCCCAAGAGAATCACTTCAGTTCTGGTTGGATTCTAGAATAATCAGAATGGATTCTGGTAGTACCTGACTAGACAGGTAACCATAAACATTTATTTTTCCGTATTTCAAAAACATAGTGCAGGAAAGACATATGCCAAGCCGTATGAAAAGTGACTGCATTCTGTGAGTGACTACATTTGTGTATGCAAAGTGACTCTGAGATTAAAATGACATCCAGTGTTACATTTTGGTGTTGAGTAAACTATGACCTAGGAAGTGTTAAGGTTGGTGAAGAAAAAAGAACAGGTTGGAGAACAGGGTATAACAACTTAGAATTGTGAATTCTCATTTTATTGGTCTCCCAAAGTGAGACTTTTTTTTTAATAACTGCTGATTTGAATTGCCAAATTAATGCATATTACTTTTACTCAGTTTTCTACTCGTATGGAGACTTTGATTTTATAACTTTTTCTCCTCTTTGATGAGGTGCTGATGTGTGACAATGTTCTTTTGATTAGAAGGATGACTGAATGTACTTCAACAAGAAACAGTGCTTTAGAGGAATGAAGAAATAATGATATATGCATCCATCTTATAAAAGGTGATCTTGAAGAGGAGGGAGACGTCTTTTCTGAAGCTGTGAAATGTTTTGTTTCTCTTTAACAAGGCCTTGATCACTGTGTTTTGATTTTAGGACATGCACAGCATCATTTGAATATGTTGCAAATTGTGTGTCCAAATGTTGCTTTTGATTTGAGTCAAATATTTCTCATTTCCGAAACACCCAATCTGCCCCTCACCTTACACCCTAGCGTAAGATTTGTCAAAGGCAGTTCATCGCCATTAATATTTTACCTTGAAAAAATAGCATGCTTTGTGATTTTCCTGTAAATATTGCTAGATATAAGGAAGACACAAAGATTATAGCTCTCCTTTTCTCATAACTCAGTGGCTGAATTCCTTTTCCTTCTGGCCATGAGGATGGATCTTACAATCGGTACCTGTATACATTAGATTTTTTTCAAATAATACAGAGTAATTTTTAGTTTTGTCTCTGACTATTTACAGGTCCCATTTTTGTTCTCCATCATGGTGGTTTTCATACTGATGCTAACAGTGTGACACTACTTTACAAATACTGTCAGAAAAATATTTCTTGTGAATTGGGTGCTTTGTGAGTTTCAGATATGCATTCAGTTTTTCCACATTTGGCACACGATATGAAAACAAATATTCTAAAAGATTCCAGACAATGAAAGTTTATATCAGCTATATTTAAATATTTTAAGAGGAGACAATGGATTTGCTACGTGTCCAACTGCATTCTTCTCTTTTATGTCCTCTTACCTCCAACCTTAATCTGCCTTGTTTTTTCACATACTGCAAAGAAACTATATCATGAGAAACTGCCACAAAGAAAAATTACCCGAGGGCATTCTGATTTCTGCTTAAGCTTTGTCATTTATTTCTATTAACAATCATTAAGCAATTTAATAATTATAAGACTCATTAACATTTTAATGAGACTAGTGGCCATTGCTAAGTGTAATTAAATTAGTTTTATTGTATGATATTTTGAAGCTGTGATTAAATTAAGTTTTACTGTGCTTTGAAGAATAAACCTATAGAGATCACTCTTCAGTAACGGTCTTGTTAGCTTGTGAGGAGTCTGTAAAATAGACATACCCAGGAAAAAAGGCAAAGTATTCCCTACTGAGGTTAATCATAAAAACAGAAAAATCAAATGCTCCTGCTGACACCAGCTCCAAGATTACCAATAGTAATAATAGGAGTCTGTTAAACAGCATTCATTGTGAGTAGCTTTGTGTAATCTATTTTTAATTTTTTGAAATAGCATCTAGATGCTGTGCTGAATTGTTCTTTATAAATCAAGGAGAGAATCCTGTAGTGCTTGCTCAGACAAAACTCCTATTGAGTTCAAATGGAATTTCACCACAGCGAGAACAGCAGGGTGTGTAAAAGCTAAGCGTTATTGGTGGTGGTGGTTGTTGTTATTATTATAGTTTTAGAGAGATAAAGTGGATAGTGAGGAAAGACAGTGAGAAGAGGGAAGAAAGGTACCACAGTCAGAATCAGTTCAATTCCTATGATCTATCAATTTAATTCCTATAAAAAGATGTACAAACAGAAGATTAGGTATTTATGTGTCTGTGCCCGACCTCTATGAAATCTTGAGCAGACTGCACCATACTGGAACAGGTTAAACACTGGGAAAACACCGGATGGTGGCTTGTCCTCATCCATTTATCAGGTAAGAACTGCTATCTGTCTTCCACTAGCTAGTTCTTGTCTTCTGTTGTCATCTCAATTGTACTTGAATGTGCTGCACCTTTTAGCTGTACTCCAGTGAGAGTAAAGCTAACTAACAAGTAAGTTTGTATTTGCTTATTATAGTTTGTGATGTTTGGTGTATTTATGGTTACATAATTTTTTTCCATTTAAAAAACATTCTGTCCAAGGCTTATCAAACTTGAACTATTTGGGATTACATTTTGCAACTGCAATGTCTTCCTTAAGACTGGATTGTTTAACTTTTTTATTTTTTAACTGAGATATTCTGCAATGGGAGTAAATATACGGTTTTTCTGATGCATCACACACCTATGCCATGGTAAGCTTCATGCCTGAATGTTTCAAAGCAGTGACTTATTGTGGACAAGTTTACTCATGCAAATGCCCTTCTGGTTCGCAGGCTCATAAAAAATGGGAATTTTGGTCCAGTTTTGTAACAGTCCTTGTGTACATATTTACCGTACAACTTTGTTTCAGTTTGATTATTGCCGAAATGTACATGTCCTGGATGTGTTTCAGTTCCTCATACCTTCAGTACGATAACCTTTGTAGACCATGTTTCTAGAGTGCCAGGGGCTTAGCAAGACCTGCAGTTTCTCCTAGCAGTGCTGCGATGTCAGACCAGAGAGTAAAGGAGAAGAAACAGAGATAAAAGGCTGGGAGTTCAGCAAGAAGCTCAAACAGAACAAGAGCAGAAAGAAGGAATAAACATCAAAAAGAGGTGGTGAAAAAGTAAAAGGGTGGAGAGGAAGAACGGGAAAGGTGTAATGGACAGTAAAGAATAGGTAATATGGGCAGGAAAGGGGCAGGAGAACACCACTAGCATACTGGAAGATGAATAAGAATAGGGGAGAAAGGAATGGAGCGGGTGAACAAGACAGGAGGCGATGGAGAAGTAGCCGGGGTTGGGTAAAGAGAACGTGACGCATAGAAGCTGGAGTAGAGCAGAAATGGGTATGGGGCAGGGTCCATGGACTAGATTTTTGAGAAAGAGTCTGTAGCTCTTGAAGACCATTGCCTGTGTAAGAACCAGGTCCAGGACCCCAGCTGGTTTCATAGTTTCTGCTGTAATTGTGTTTCCTCTGACATTAGTGATCGGTTTGTGTTAAAAAAAATTTTAAAAAGTTCTTTGCAGTTTTAACATGTTATTACAAAGAGCAGCAGGCAGGGATGCAAGTTTAAAGGTTCATGTTCTTTATAGTCCATAAGAGTTAAGTATAGCCAAAAAGTTACATTTCTAGGGCATTTCCTTATTTTTCTTATGCAAAAATGAGCACGTTATTTATTTTTATGTTTGTGATTTTACAATTGCAAAGCTGAGAACTTAAAGGTTGGGAAGTTGCTAGGATTCAGGTAGCCCACGTGCACATGTGTTAGCTGAGGTCAAGGCAGCGTTCAGGGTAACAAAGTTATTATCAGATCAAGTAATTCTAAGGTGTGGAAAAGTGTAGCAGGGAAGTGACCAAAGCAAGGCTGTGTGGTCACTTGTAATACTGGAAAAGTGTTGTCATTTTCAGCCTCAGGTTTGCTCTCCTAAATCAGTTGGAATATGTATTTGTTTGTATTTTAAGTTAAATGTACTTTAAAGAAGGACTATTTATAATCTGTAAAACTAATTATGTTGTGATAGCTGACAGTGTATAGACCACACAGGACTTATGCTAGTAAGGCAAATGACTGACTAAATCACATATCAACAGTATTAGCAGCTACATTATCAGCTGGGAGAAAGCCTCCAGCTTAGATGCGTGGGTCCTGGTTATACAAAAATACATAACCTGTGAATAATCTCATGCATTTGGAGGGTTTCATCCCAGCCTGAAAGAAACACTTCTGTGGTATGTACTTGTAAGCCAAAATCCTAACTCTTTTCCTGTATCTCTTCTCTTGATATGCCCTGAATCTAGTCAGGCTTGTACATTTAAATACGGAGGTGCTCGTGCATTCAGCTCACATATTAAGGATAAAAGATAGCACTCTATTTTTAGCTTTGTTGTAACTTTTGATGAACTGCAATTCATCAAAATTAGGGGTATTGCAGTGAGTAAGTCTTTTTATCGTCGCTAGACTGTTCCAGCAGTATTTTTATAGTAAAGTAAAAGTTCATAGTACATAAAACCACTAAGAGTGTCCTCAGTGCCCGTGAGAAGAATATGGGAGAAGCAAAGATTTTACATTGAGAGAAAAAATCTTGATCATTTATTACTCCTCTCTGACGCTGTAAACTGGTTCCCAGAAAGGTATTTCTAGATCTTTCAGTGGTTTTTAATGGCACGAGGAACCATCTTCCCTTTACTCAGGAGACATCTCCGCACGCCATCCATCAGCGCTGAGTGCGGAGGGAGTTCCTTCCATTGCAAAGCCCAAGCGTTCCCTCTAAAATTGTTTTCTCTCGTTCTGTTAGTTACAGATAGAAGCGGGTTTCAGAATTCTGTTCCTGTGATGTTTATTTATTGTGCTGAGATACCTGAAGAGGGAACTGTCACGCCTCCTGCTTGCTGTTGTTTGCTCTTTGACCTAGCTTTAACTGATACTGCTGGTATTACGGAATGAAGTTTTGAAATTTTTTATGCTCAAGAGCATAACGAGATAGTTGTGTTTTCTGAAGAATTGCTTTACAGAGAATGTAATTATGCATTTTACAGGAGAGCAATTTGTATACCACATAAAGCACACGTTTACATGTGGGAATTGTGTGGTTTTGCTGTAATTATTAGAGCCTATTGATTGCCTTCCGTTATGTTAATGTTTCCAAATTAAGCAATATGAAGCAATTTTCTGCCATGCTGTATCTCAGAAGCCTGAGGGATATTATCTGCAACTTTTACTGCAAATCTGGAGGCCTTTGTGAATACAACTTATAATTCACTTCATTGTAAGTTTTTCTCCTGATTGTAATCAATGAACCTTACACCATGGAATATAAATGAGGTGACAAAGGAGGAAATAACCCTTCTGAGGTAGCAAAAAGGTGATGGCAAAAGGCAGCAGTCAATTGACTTCTTAAACAAAAATACTTTTGCCCTTTCTTTTGAAGACTGGCTACTTTCGGATAATCATAAGCTGTTTGCAGCTATGACCACTTTAGAAAAGAATAATTTTAATGATGAGTCATTATCGTAATTGCTTCAGCATTTCCTGCACTAGTTAAGATAGCTTATTTCTGGCCATATAGTACTTTATTGGCTTTTGAAATACTGTATCATCTGTTCAATTTGTGGAAAACTATCAAAGAAGAATAGCTGAATGTTAGGGATGGAAGCACCAAAAGATTTCTGGCAATTATTTCCAAGATCAGCTGCAGTCAAGTTGTCCTGATTTTACTTCTTCTAATCTTACTTCAAAAATACGGACACGTTCTCTCTTCACTTTCGGTTCTACAAATTTCCTTTCGGCTAATTCTTGCCATTCACCATTTCTGTTTTAGAAGTTCGTGTTTTATTCTCACACTTTGTATTACTTAATCCATTCTCAATTTTTTCCAGTTCATTCTTATTTGACTTTTATTTCACGTCCTTTCCTGTCTTATGTATCTCTGCTTTTATTTCTGTTTCTTCTTTTCTTTTCTTTTCTTCCGGGATTTGCTCTCTCACTTACCATCCTTGCTGTTTTATTTTTCTGATTCTTGTTATTCTCTTTTGTTATCTTTTTCCCTTCCACTTCTGAGTACATTTCCTATTATCTTTCATGTGGTACCTCGTATAAGAAAGAGAGAAGCACAGCTTGTGAGGTCAAAGACATAATTATAAGAGAAAAAGGTGGCTTTTCATTTCCATGTGTCCCGAAGTCTGTCGAAAATTAATGACACAGGAATATTGGGGGCGGGGGGGGAAGGGGAGGATGTATATGTGTTTCTAAATGAATGTGTAAGAACATGTGTCACTATTTGTATATTGATATGGAAAAGGGAAATAATTATGTCAACATCTTCAAGTAGTCAGAGGATCAGAAATAAACTTGTTGACATACAAGTCTGTAATTTCCCACTAGTTGTTCTTCAATAAGAAAGATAATGAAAATATTTTTGCATTCTGAGCCCTTCCTAGCAAGAACTTTAAATCTGAGACTTTGCTGATACATCAAGAAAAATAGGATTTTTCAGATTTTTTCTGAAGTGATCATTGGCACAGAGCAAAGTTTGTAGTCAGAATCCAGAGGAGAAGATCTACATCCTATTTAGAAAATGTAGTATAGTAGAAATGTATGAGTTAGTTAAATACCAGTTTATCCTTTGATTTCTTTTCTGATGGTAACTGTGGTCTTTTTGTTCTTTTTTTTTTTTTAAATTTTGCTACTAGATTTTATATATCATCCTTTAGAGTGATTGATGTATTTGAACTGAAATGTTCTATCCCAGTCCAGTTCTAGGTCAGCTAGCTTTGATAGAGAGATCTACCACCAAATTGAAAGGAAAGAGCTGAATAATCATAGAGATGAATAAGAATATTTTCACTGAATCTGTGGATGTTAACACACATGCCTAGGATAGGTGGCTTGTTTCCCTTAGTTGCTTCTGTGTTTGAAATGAAAAAATCACAGAATCACAGAATGGGGTTGGAAGGGACCTCTGTGGGTCATCTAGTCCAACCCCCTGCCGAAGCAGGGTCACCTACAGCAGGCTGCACAGGACCTTGTCCAGGCGGATCTTGAATATCTCCAGAGAAGGAGACTCCACAACCTCCCTGGGCAGCCT
>Ga0065711_1032069_pt1 | contig 28119 bp, 9 predicted proteins | sample Hoacrofraction12_FD_59098 | JGI IMG/M metagenome (GOLD analysis project Ga0065711, IMG submission 59098) | Hoatzin crop microbial communities from Cojedes, Venezuela - Epithelial fraction 12 v2 (version 2) | ecosystem: Host-associated > Birds > Digestive system > Esophagus > Crop | place...
CCGGTGTATCTACCACACCTCCCAGTTTGGTGTCATCAGCAAACTTGCTGAGGGTACATTCTAACTCTTCATCCAGGTCGTTGATGAAGAAGTTAAACAAGACTGGGCCCAGTACTGACCCCTGGGGGACGCCACTTGTTACCAGCCTCCAACTAGACTCAGATTGTTCTGCCATGCAGAGGTACATGAACAGGCTAGAGAAATGGGTGACAGGAACCTCACGAAGTTTGAGAAAGTGAAATGTCAAGTCCTGTCCCTGAGGGACGAATAAACCCATGTACCACACCAGGCTGTGGCCAACTGATTGGAAATCAGCCTGGCAAAATAGGTCCTGGGGCTCTTGAAAGACACTAAGTTGACCATGAGCCAGCAACGTGCTCTTGCAGCAAAGCAAGCCAACAGTGTCCTGGACTGCATTGGGCAGAGCACTGCCAGCAGTTCAAGTGAGGGATCCTTCTCCTCTATTTGGCCCTGATGAGATGCATCTGCAGGGCTGGGTCCAGACCTGGGCTCCGCAGTGCAAGAGAGACATAAGCACACTGCAGTGGGTCCAGAAAAATGCCACAAAGGTGATTAAGGGCTTGAAGCATCTGACATACGAGAAGATGCTGAGAGCTGGAACTGTTCAGCTTAGAAGAGAGAAGGCTCTGGGAGATCTTTTCAGTGTGTATCAATGCCTAACTGGGAGGACTAAAGAAATTGAAATAGACTTTTCATAGTGGTGCCCAGTGACAGGAAGAGAGGCAATGGGCACAAACTGAAGTAAAGGAAATTCCATTTAAACATTAACAAAACCCCTTTTTTAACAGTGAGGATGGTCAAACACTGGAACAAAGTGCCCAGAAAGGTCATGAAGTCTCCATCCATGTCGATATTCAAAATCAGACAATGTCCAGAGCAACTTGGTCTTGTTGACAACCATCAGGTGTCTCAACCACTCCTCCCAGTTTTGTGTCATCTGTGATCTTGCTCAAAGTAGGGGATTGGACTAGATGATCTCCAGAGGTCCCTTCTCACCTCAGCAGTTCTGTGATTCTATGCTAAAACTCTCCACTGACACTGTCAGCCATTCATTTCCTAATTGCAGTCAGGAGACAAGTGACGAACTGTGGCAGAGAGTTTTTGAGAATGCAAGAAATCTTGTCTTTCACAGAGAACATTTGAACTTACTGTTCTTTGATTAGACACCCGTTCCCCCTCCTACCCTGCATGCAGGCACATGCGCATGCATATGCATGCGTACATGCTCCTTCCCTCTTCCTCTTACACAGAGAAAGACACAGTGGAAGAGATGTGTGGTTGTGTGTGTGTGTTCAGTGTGGTCTGCGTATACGTTCAGCTCTTGGGTTTTGGCTTTTTTTACTGTAAGTAAAATAAACTGAGAGGGTTGTGTTTTTTCTCACTCATCTCCAATTCAAGGGCATTCTGCACTGTCGGCAGTTTACTCTGACAGTGGAGAGGACAATAGTTGTAAGGAGAAATGGAATTACATTTTTCTCCCCTTTAGTTTAGGCAAATTTTCAAAATTCGGCATTAAAATATAAAAACACTGTGAGAATGAATTAAAATGCAGAAATTGCCACTCACAGGAAGCCTGCACAATTCTAATTCTAAACATCATTAGAAAAAAAAATAACATTCTGTGCCTAACGATCTTTTTTCAGAGGGGGGTGGAATGGTTAATTTGAATTACAAAAAAGCCTTGATAACCCCCCACACATCAATTTACCTGTGAACAAAAAGATTCACACAGAGAAAATGGGACTTGGGACTATTTGATAAATTACTGCAGACTGCTTGAATATTCCATTAGCAAAATAATAGCTCGTTATGGAACCCAGAAGAATGTGGTATAATTATGATAGTACCATCCTCCCCACACACTATGGGGTAAGAGGAATGCAAATGTTAGAAATGATAGCTACTTAACCACAGCTTGGAGATAGGCCTGAAAACAAATGGAAGGGTTATATGATCTCAGGCATTCACAAGAATTTCTCCAATGTCAATGCTTTAAATTGCTGAATATATTCCAGCTAGATGAAGGTCATATTATTAATAGTCAGCTTTACTGTGGTAGAGCACAAGAGCCCACAAAGAAGGAGGAGGCCCTTTTGCAGATGAGATGCAAACAAAGAGCAATTGAGAACCTCTGCCCCAAAGTTCTTACAAACTAGAGCTAAACAAACAGGGCAAAACAAAGGGCTGCTGCAGCGACACAAAATAGCATTTTAGTCCCACATCTGGTTTTGTTTGTTTAGGGCTTGGGGGGTTCACTTTGGAAGTAGATGGAAAGGGAAACCAACCAGAGTTAGAGTCCACAGGGGAGACCGGAGTGAGGGGGTATTCCGTGATGAATAGAAATCATTTAAGGTTTAGAAACTTCTCTGAATATTAATTGCTTTTGCACTTGTGCCAGTGGCCAGAGCACCTGGCATATGTATGTAAACACAGTGTATTGCTATTGCCCCTTTCCCGGTGTGCAGGATGTTCAGCATATGGTGCATATAATGAAAGGGGGTCTCTGTTTAATTTACTCAAAGTTTGACCTTGCTGCTCACAGCTTCGTAGTTTGAGCTCCTCCAGCTGGCAAGCCCCATGCAGTGCCGTCACCCCTGTGCTCTGCTGTGATGCAGACGTAGCCCCTCCTCTGTGGGCATTTATAGATGTATATGAATGCCAATTGGAAGAAATATGTGATCTGTATTTTAAGACCAGGTAGCTCTGAATTCAAAGAGAAGATTATAAAAACTGACCAGACTGAGCTCACATTGGCTCCATCTGCACAGGAACACCTTTTCATTGGTTACACAGGACCTCTGTCTTGGCGTAGGGTGAAATCTGCATCCAACCTTTACCTCTTCTTCTATTCTACTATTAACTGTTGGAGTCCACATAATCTCTTCTCTCTATCTTCAGAGTTAGTGGCTGGTCGGTCATCTTTGTATTTTCTTGAAGGTAGAAAACATATGAGAAGAAATCTGCTAAGATTTTTTAAAAAGTCATTAAAACAGTATTTGAAAAGATGTTGAAGAACATAGATTTGATTGATCTAAAATGGTTTCTTGAAAGCACATTCAGCTAGCTAGGTGTTAGTCCTAGACTTTAAGGGTAGAAGGGAGAAGAGAGAAAGCTGTTTGCAAGCACTTTAGCTCACAGCCTATGTGTCAAGGCTAAGGCTGCTTTTTATTTCACAGGAATCCCACACCAACCTTCCAGCTTTAGCTACTGGTCCAGTGCAAACTCTGGGATGCCCATCATCTGATGGTTGGCTCAAGATTCTATTGAGTGGAGAGCTTTAGGATTTGGGTGTTCAGCAATTTTAAAGCACGGTTCTTGGCTCTGTCTTAACCAGTCAGTAAAGGAGTGGCATCAAAGAACTTATGGTGAATTATTGATTTTGCTCAGGAGCATAGGTGCAGCCATGTAAGCTGCACCAGGATGAAGAATTAAGTGCTTTTTATCAACTAAAGAATTATGTAATTCACTGAATTATTTTCCATGTGCTTCCAAGAAGGTAGAAGATTTAGAAAAATCATGTGAGAATGTTCTGTTGACTCCAAGGTTTCCACAAATATCTGTAACCTTCCCAGTCACTGTTCTTCTGAAAAAATTTCCAGGAGGCATTTCCAAAAGAACTAAGTATCAACATTTATAAACAACATACAGACTAGAATAGGCTGTGTGTTTATGAGGGTGTGTTAAAGAATAAATAGAAATGTCCAATGCGATGTGTTCATAAATATGTAACAAATGCCCTTCTCTTGCTCTCTGGAAAAAAAATAGTTGTATTTCTTCAAGACTGCAAGAATTTAGCTTCATCTATGAGGTGCCAGAATGTTAAATGTGACATTCAATAAACCACCTAGGAAAAGCTAAACAGTGTTAATCAAGCCATCTAATCTTTTAGAGTTAAGAGCTGCAGTTTGAGAATAAAAGGTATAATTAATAACTCTAGCTGTGAAAGTAAAGCAGAGTAAAAACAGGAGCTAAGGCAAACATCTGGTCTTTGTTTCATGAAATATTTACCATGAAATCGGAACTTTTTTCCACCCTTGTGAAATGTGCAAAAATTCCTGAGATGTAAGCCTCCATACTGGGAAAAGTTTGCACCTGCAAATAAAAATAAGCTTTTCAAATGCACCTGAACTTACATCTGCAAATCAATGCATGGATGTGTGTGTGTGCCTGCCTCTGTCTCTCTGCATCTGTCCTGATGTAAACTCACAAGTGATATCAATTTTTGAAATTCCTACACAGGTATAACTTGTTTATTACTTCATAGTGCATCTACCCTCATGAACAATCAAAGTTTAACGGCAACAAAACATTTAGCAAAACTGGTTTAGCTGCCTTGTGCTTAGCTACATTCCTTGCCTGTTTTGTCCAGCTGTTTATATGGTGGCTTCTGAGTGCCTTGTGCTGTGTTGGGTATGTACCTTCACAGAACTTTCTTCTACAATAGAAATGTCATGACTCCTTTTTATAGATGGGGATCTGCGATGAGGCTAAAACGAAATAACTTGTCAAAGGTCACAGAGGAAATCTTAGTTGAGAGAAGGACGAAACATGCTTTAGGATTCTGACATTTGATTTATGGGTCATTAAAACCCTAATGAAAGACCATAAGGTGAGTTACAAGGTCTTACAGCTGGAACTGGCTGAGCTGATACCTGTACAGTTGCCAGTGGTAACTGGCCATAGCTGGGTGTGCAGTCACAACTCAGCCGGAGATGTCAGCTCCCATTTGAGCACCCTATGCACTGGATTACCCTTCCCTCTCATTGCTGTTGTCCTACGAAATCCTGCCCATTTAATAGTTCAGGGGTGTAAATTCCTACCCATTGACCCAGTATTGCTGATATCTGTTGCTCTTAATTTTGAAATTTTTCTGGTAGTATATAGACTGCCAAAATTTGGTGCCCGCTCTAACCTACCAGCTCTAGCATGCCTTCTCATGAAATTCTGTGGTCAGCAGAGCCCTGCAATTTATGAAAATACTGAACATGCCTTGCTTACGCTCTCATTTTGTTGAGAAAGCTATGTGTTTGTTACACTTGCACAGCAGGGAACAACGATATTTTGACTCTGCTTGTATGGGCTCTGCATATTCTTTGGTGAAGAAGAAATGAAGTGTTTCCACTGCAGTTTAGGCCTTGCCTGTCTGGTAAGCTGTGGGGTGTGACAACCAAAACAACATGGATGACACTGTCTGTGGAAAGACGAAAGTCCAAGGGCATCTGTGTTCTTGTGGCCATATGTTGTACATCTGACAGACAGTGCAGGATTGGTTTTATAATTACATCTTTGGGCAGAAAACGGAATCTAGACTCCAGTCAAATTAATTAAAACAAATACATATGTATTTTAATAGGGGAAACCTGGAATGTATTTCTATGACATCTATTCTAGACTTCCAACTGCAGGCTGGTATGAGATGAAGGAGGAGGAGTGGAATGAGTATCTAAAGTGGAAAAGCACTGTGGTCATCGTTAAGTCCTGTGTGGGGTAATCTCTGGAAAGAATCTTTATTATATTCTTGAAAGGATGTAAAAAGCATAGTGAATTGATCAGAGGAATCCGGAAAGTTCAGTGGTTGCTGGGTTTTTCATTTTGTTGTGTTTCTCAAATTTATTTCGTTCTGGAACAGGGCAAAACCAAAAGTATCAACAATTGTTTTAATTTAAAAATCTTAAAACAATTAATTTGGGGTTGCATGTCATGTTAAATTAAAACAAAAACTTTGCTAAAAATCAAAATATTACTTTGTTGTTTAGTGTTTTAATGTAAATCTATGAATAAAAATTAATTTCAGGAGAGAAAATGAAGCATGTAATTCTGAACAGGCTGGATTAGAACATTTTGACCTTAGATGCTTTAAAAACACTTTTTTCTTTTGAAAGAAATCTTTCTCAAAGACAAAATATGTCATCTTAGGTGACCCTATGATCTTATATAGAAAGACATTTTGCTGAGTTTTGTTTCTAACAAGATTTACTTTCTGTTTCAGAGCAAAATAACTCAGTCAGAATTCATGCTGTTTTCCAAGGAAAGATGCAAAGCAATGAAGTTAGATATCTTTGGGTAGTTTAGTTTGCCTGGGTAGCTTTTATGGGCTTTTTTACGGGCACCTCCTTCATGGCCTAAAACACGCAGATGGTCGGAACGTCAAGACAGAGACAAGGACACAAGCCTTGCCGACAGAAGCTGAGTCCATTCCACAGTCCTTGCCCCTGCAGTCATGCAGACAAAGAGCAGTGCACTCAGCATCCAAGGGGAAAAACCCACTCTCTTCAAAAGGAGGTGGTCCCCAGACAGCCTCTGACTTCTGCCTTACCAAGAGACATGTGCCTGTTACAGAGTCCCATCATGTATGCTGTCCTGGGAGGTGAGGAAGCAATCCTGGAAGGGATGAGAGCTGGGGGTCTGTGGAAGATGGCAGTGACCACACACTGGCATGATAACTATGATCCCATGTCACTGTGTCCTGGGTTTGGCCAGGACAGGGTTAATTTTCACCGGACTCCAGGAAGGGGCACAGCCGAAGGGTGGGGGCTGACCCCACCTGGCCAAACAGAGCCCGGTATTCCATACCATGTGAAGTCACGCTGGGTTCCGGTGGGGGGGGAAGGCGCGGCAGGAACTCACTCGCGGCTCGGGAGCGCGTGGCGCCGGTCCTGTCCGAGAGAGCAGGTCTGTTGTGCGAGTTTGTGTCGTATTTTCTCCTTATTTGTATCGTTGTTGTTACTGTTCCCTCTGTTTTGCTGTTCTGTTAAACTGCCCTTATCCCGACCCACCAGTGTCTGCCTCTTGCTTTCCATTCTCCTCCGTACCCTGGTGGGGGGAGGGGCGGCCGCGTGGCGCTTTTTGTTGCCGGCGGCAGCCGAAACCAAGACACAATGGCATGTCCAGAGTCAGCTACTGTACACAAAGAGATTGAGTGAAGTCCTGCAGGATTATAGGATAAAGTGAGTATGAAATTCCCCCCCAAATATAATACAAGCTTCCACATTCCAGTGACATTTCTCGTCCATCTCCTTCTTTCCTCAATCCTGTGGGATCCAAACCCAATTTCGTAGCTATGGTTTTCCCGCTATACCTCCTAAGGCCTTCCTTTATCCACACATGAACAAGATCTGAAGGTGTCTCAGAACTGAGTTTTGTCCTTTTTTGGGGCCACGTAGTGCAATTTTCCTTACCCTGCTGAGAAGCCTTAAGATGGCTCTGTTATTAGTGCCTTTTTTTGCAACTGTCCTTGAGTTGCTTGATTGTCTTGTTATATTATACCAGTACTCAGTTTTTATAAACCAGCCCAAGTACTGATGAATACAATTTCTGCAGATACTCATGGTCTGGAAAAAAAAAAAGAGGTCTATCTTCCCTAATTTGTCAGATAGCACGTTATCAGGGGTAGGTATGAGGCTCAAAACTGGTATTACCGGAGATTTAATGAATGACAATGATCCACAAACAGCTGAGTTTACAATAAGAATGATTCAGGAGAGCAAGTGTCAGGCAGAAAGTAATTCATAATCAAGTCATAAGTTCTCTACTGATCTTTAATTGTTCATCCTCCAGTGATGCAGGAGAAGAAAGGAAGAATGTGCCTGGTCCATGGAAGTCCTGACTTAGTTTTTGCAAGCTTTGAATTTGAACCCAAATAACTTAGCCTCCGACGTTTTTGTTCATATGCTTGTTTTACATTGTTATTCCTACTCGGGATGTAATAGGATGATTTGCTCTGTTTGTCAGGACTCACAGTGAACACCCAGAAAAGATGGACAGCCTCAGTTGCCATATTTCTTTTAGTAGTCATATTTCACAACAAATGGGGAGACTGATACAACTGGGTGTATAGGAAAATAATCTCTTACTTGTAGCTTCACAGAACTATTTGTGATAAAGTAACATCAGACTCACTTGAGTAAATCAGTGAAGCCTGTCCTTCCCTTGACTCAAGCACAAATGGTGTTTGCCCAGCTAAGCAAGAATTTGTACCTCTGAGATTCACTTGGACGAGCATGGAAGGGCTGAAATACTACAGGGAAGAATAAACTTTCCATATATCCACACAGACAAGATACACTGCTTCTTTTTTATTCCCCCCTGCCTAGTTAAAGTCCTTGCTCGTCTTCTTTGTTTGAGTGATATTTAGATGAGCATTTTTGTTTGGCTGAAGCGTATCCTCTAGAAGCAAATTTCCAGACTGTACCCTTGTACTTCTTGTGCTGTGCTTTCCATTGCATAGAGGTCTCAGCTCAGGCTCTGAGGTAAATGGATCCTGTTCAAACTAAACTAAACCGAAAGATGTATGCAATGAGCACATACAACCTCATTCCATCACTAATGGGAGTTCAATCCACAAGAGGAGTAACTATTCAACTATTCAAACCCCCTTGAAATATGTATACTGTGGGTTCTCAGCACGGTTTCTATGATTTCCTACTGGTCTGCACTAAATCCTAACACAGACATAGCTTGTAGACATGGCTGAGAAACAAGTACCATGCAAGCACTGCCAATATCAAGACTAGAATTTTCATTAGCAGATTTGGGGAACTTCTAATTTCCCCAGTGATTGCTGGGAATTTTCATAATTTTCAGTTATAAAACTCACGGGACATCAGTTTCATTCAACAGCTGTAAGTTCCAGGGAGTTTTCATTTATGGAAGGTTGTATTAATTTTGAAGCCTTTGAAACCAAAGCTAGATCATTAAAAAAGAGATGAATTTTTTTTTCCCTGTGTACTAGCCACACTGCTTTTTTGTCAAACTGTTTTTCAGTTTGGGACCTGCAACTTGAGGTAGAGCGATTTTTCTCCTCTCTTCTAAGTAAAGAGAGGCCATACATTGTGAACAGCATAGTGTGGATATGTTGCTTTTTTCCTTGGGGTACAAGAGCTTTTATAATTTTCCAATTCGCTTTAGCTTGGGAATCTTTAAAGGGAAGGGACAGGGTGTCTTTCTTTAAGTCCTGTTAGAATATGCAACACTGATGGAGCTGAAGGCTTTTTTGTCACCAACAGAAAAGTCTTTTCATACTTTATGTTTGAAGAACAGATCAAAAACTCTTATGATTTTCTGTAATAATTCCTGAGTGTGACATACTGAGCAAGCCTTGCATGGGTAAACTCTGTCCTTTTTCCTCAGGCTGGGATATATCATCTTAATATAGCTGAGGTAGAGTCCCTTAGGCTGGAAGGCCTTCTCTTCTCTCTATCCATTAAATACTTAGCTCCTTTGTTGCCCACACAAATGCTGATATTAGTTTTAGTCATGATCAGAGTGGGCCTCGTTTCTTTATATGGATACTTTGTTGAGTGGGTCACTGACCTGTTTTTTTAAGATTGCGAAAGATCCAGGTTTGAGAGCTTTTGTTCTCACCAAGCAAGGTCATCAACGGACATTTATATTGACAGAGGGAACCCTCATTTCTTCCATATGTCTTTTGCTCTTCTATTCCTTGGATATTCTCTCAATAGTAGGGAGGTAGTTAAATATTGGGATGTAAAAAGAGCCGTCCTGTCTGATGCTTAAAGACCTTTGTCTGAAAGCGATTGAAAGAGGAATGTCAGAACGCCTCTATCTTGTCCCTCAAGACTTGTGAAGATGGTGCTACACACCAACTTTTTACTGACACTTGGCTTCTCTGGGATGTCAATGACCGATGCAATCTCAAGGGAAGAGAAATATGTTATGTTAATTTTGCTTCTAGGCAAAACATCCACAAACCTACCTGACTGCTAGTTCTGTAGAATTGTGCTTGCTTTGTGCTTTCTTGGAGAGTGTGTGCCAACAGTCCTGGCTCAGAACAAACTCCACTAGCAGTGACCTTGTGCTTTCACTCCTGGTTATGGCTCTGAGAGCCTCTTGAGTTATGGGGCAAAGTCCACACAGAAAGAAACATTGTGGGTTTTTTGGGGGGGCAAGGGGAGGGATTTTTTTTAAGTGCTTAGATCTTCGCAAGAAGCACTGGAATGGACTGAACTGCTGCCAGGCTGCAAAAGATCTCTCAAGAGCTGCCTCCCTTCTCATCTATCTTGGACTCACGATGAGTGAGGTGAACCACCTGCTCCACACACTTGCCTCCTTGTGCCACAGTCTGAGACACACCAAAGTATTGCACTGAAATTCTGCTGCAGAGGTTGGAAGAAACCTAGATTACTTTAATCTCTTTGTCAGACCAAAGCAGTTCTGGTAAAACAACAGGTCACGTAGTCCTCTAGGCTGCCTCTGAGGCACGTGGCTCCAGCCTTTCCTTCTCAGCGAAAACTGCTCTGCATCAGGCAGAGTTTTGCAAATACCCTGAGTATTTTACAATGGCAGCATTTTTTATGGCAGGAGCTTTTGCTCACAATCACTTATCTGTCCTAGAAGAGAAAGATACGGGATTCATTCAGTGGTGAGTTGTTCTCCTTGAATGGACTGTTCCTTTGTGCAATGTACAAAGTACCTCTCTCTCCCAGCTTTACAGAGCTACAGCTTTTTAGATGGTACGTATGGCATATAAATTTTCCTGAATATTTGCCTCATTTACGGGTTTTTATGTCATCCAGAAAATAATGTAAGTTCCTATTACATTACAACTGAAAGGGCATGAACAACAGAGGGGAGCAGGACAGAGACTGCTTCAGCTGGAAACAAATCTGTGTAACTATGGCTTCATCAGCTTCAATGGTCTTTGAGCTTCCCTTCTAGTGGTTTCTCTTGTGTCAGGTGTTACATGCAGATACAGTAACTGATGTTATAATTTGCATTATTTTGGTTGTTGGCAATTACTGTCTCTTCTAATGAGGATTTAGAGCGATATTTACTTCTTAGGGTATTTATTAGGGAGCTCAGTGAGTGTAGATTATGATTGACTAAGGCTATTTGTTATTTCAGCGTTGTGATTTAGGCTGTTTGGTTCTGCTTGAACAGCCTATTTGCTTAGGGTGGTTTTTTAATGATTTAGGTACCTGAAGCTGTGACTTGCAGTGTGGGCCCTTCACTGACATAAATCTGGATATTGTGTCCAGAAGGAACATGGGCAGCCTCAGAAGACTTTTTGCTACCTCTGTTTCCTTCATTTTCCCTCTCTTACACTCTCACATATTGTATATAAGATAATGAACCGCAACATCTGTTCTATGTTTTCCAGGAATAGATTCTACATTTGAAACTTTTGACCTGATAAAGACTATCCAGCAGCAGCAGATGTTTCAGAAGACTTTAATCCCTCACTTTAAAAGTTCACAGAGGTCCTTTTGACCAAATTTTCAAGGTTTCCTTGAATTCTTTCTTGTTTATTTTTATTGGATGACTGTTTATTAAGGAGTGGAACCAAATCTACAGATTTCCAAAAAACTAAGGTAATTACCTCCCCATTTATTATTAAATCTAAAACTACATCTGATATTAAAACAAAATCAACAAGATGTCAAAGCTGACAAGCCTTAGATGCTAGCTAACACATTCAGTTATGAAATGAAAAATGAAGCCTTGATTTTGTTATGGATATTGTTGTATTGTCTGCCTGAAATGTGCAGTGAGGCAAAGGTTTCTGAACTGCTTTGGTGGATGAACTAAAAGTAATTAGAGAGTCACTTTTCATCTCACCTCAGTTTTTCATGAGAGCAGTTCCCGTGACTGACACGTGCTTATATTATGTTGCTGTGGAAGGGTACTGCCTGCCTGCCCAAAGCAACATTAAAAGATTGTGCCCGGCACTGAGAAGCAGAGCTGTACCTAAGGCAAAATCCCAAAGTGTCCCTGAAAGTGTAGGACCCTTCAATCTTGAACTTGGCCTATTTCTCCATAATACTTCAGTCCAACCCTCTGATGCAAATAGTGATGAACTTCGGGAATATTTGGATGTGGTTCCAAAGTCTGTAACTTGAATCCAGCTATATCTAGGAGGACAGATTTGTAAAACAGATGTTTTCCCACTGGAAGTGTGTAGATGAGCCCTGTTAGCAAAACAAAAGGGTTTGTTCTGCAAAACATGTCTGAAACACTCCCTAATGCACTGAGTGAGTAGAAGAGGACAGTTTATTCTCCAGGTAGTAAGCTAATGTCTCACTTGGAGTCAATTTGAAAAGCTTCCAGTATTGCTGGATTCTATCACCACGTTGAAACAAAAGCAGTGGCTTTGAAAAGTATCGTGGATATATATTATGTCCTATTTGAGTGCAGGGAGTAGTTAGGAACCAAATGAAGTATCGGGTGGTTATTGTCTCATTCAGACATAAAATCCAAGCCTACTGAGATTTGTGGAATAAATCCCATTTATTTCAGTAGCGTTAGGATGTCATGCCAAGTCTTCAACATCGCAACAGGACTTACCTGTTTCATACTACATAATATCTGGAAAACCTACAGACATGCTAACTAGATGCTGTTTCTTGACGAAGATAATTTTATGCACCTGTTATAGCTGAAAGCTGAACGGTACAAAAGATGTTTACTAAAAACTAAGGGAACGAGTCAGCATGTCACACAATTGTGATCGTTACTGATAGAAATGCTCTGCTACTTTGAGTTTCTGACAGTTGATAAAATGTCAAAGAACAATTTGATATTACCAGGTTAGATCTTTGAGTCTGTGTTTTAGCTTCCATTTTTTGTATTTTTAGTGTCCCAGAACCAAGTAATTACGTATCTTAATGTGATCCTTCATTTACTTTGGCAATGGATCTTCATCTGTCAACATTTTAATCCATCTACTGAGGAAAACGATAGATTCTGCCATACCTGAGAAAGAAAGAAAGCTATCTCAGATTTCTCTGTGCTTGAAGTATTTCAACAGATGCCATTTTGTGTCGTGCCTCAGAACCGCCTCTTTATCTGAACTCTGAATACTGCTGTTTGTCCTATAAATATTTTCTAGTATTTAACCACTGTGTATTTGACTTTTTGAATGACAGACTGTAATTCCTCTTAAGCCATGGTAGCCTATCAAGTTGACATCTATATCAATTTTACACTGTTTCTTTTACCATTCCTTTCAGGATTTGTGGGGTTACAGTCCAATCTAGTGCATTAAAGAAAACAACTATTTTGCAGCTTCACAAAAACAAAAAATCTTCAAATTACAGCAGCAGATGCTCTGAGCAGTGTTACCGTCAAAGGACTCTGTACTAGGCATGAGAAAAGAAACAGGTGATAATGCACAATAAGGGACAGTCCATCTGTAAACTCTCTAGTGGCTAATATAAGATGCCGGAGGGAAAACAAAGAGATGAAAACATAAACAGGAATTGCCCATTGTTACCCCATGGATTTACCGCAAAATCAGGGCTAGAACCCAGACGCATTATTTCAAATGCCTTTCCCATATCTGTTGAACAAGAATTTACTTGTGACAGGTAGATATTAAATTCCTTTCCAGCACTATCCAAGTAGACAAGCACTCTTCATTCATTCTAGAGATGGGAAATCTGAGCTACTGGGAGGTGAAGATATGTGGATGAGATTAACACTGAGAAAGGTCAGAGTCTTTTTAAAAAGAACTTGAAGTGCTGTCCATACGCTGTGTCCCACTGGGTGTATTCACTTTTCAACTATGCTGTAGAGCATGGGGTAGCTGTCAGTCTTGGAGCCACCCTGAACATCTTGGTATTCAATTTTGCAGCCGTAGTATACACCGTGCAAAAAAGTTGAACATAGTCTCTGCTGTTTCCATTCAAATGAACAAGGAAAAAAAAAGTGTTATCTTGGCAGTCTTAACTTTTACATTAACATGTAATATTGGGTATATCCACAGGCAGCTGCCTGAATACTATTTAAACTGGGTGCTGAACTAGGTGCATGCAATGACAGGCAGTAGTTAAGCTGCTCGTATCTTTTTTTCTTCATGTCATTGATAATGATACTCTAATTCTTTTCAAACTGTGTTCCTTTGGCTATGTTTTGACAGGATGGTTGTTATTCCAGTGGTCCATGTTATTCTCTGACAGTGTCATTTCTGCCAGAGAATTTTCTCTTAAACTTCATTTTTGAGCATCTTTACAAAAAATTGTTTTCCTTCATATTTTCTAATAATCATTATTGCTCTAAACCAAAAGGCTGTCCTTAAGCACAGTGGTGTAAATCAGTGTAGCTTTTCTGGAGTTCACAAGAATGTTTGCATTTTATACCAGCTGAAAATCTGCTTTTCCATTACTTGAAATATGAGACGGTAGATTTTTTTTTTCTGTTACAAAGTAAGAATTGTATTATTTTAGCAGAAATGAAGGAACTTTTCAGAATGTTCTGCAAGATACTATCTAATCTGTATTTGAAATAGCAATTTTTTTGACCTATAGGAACATAAATCAAATCTGGAAATTCCTCTTCTTTACTGTTGTATTCTTGTTAAATTCATAGGCAAACCTATTGTAAATTGTGGATGATTAAAGGTGCCGTGTGTATGTATCTGAAGAATAGTCTACAGGAATTAAGGATTAGATTTTGGTACTGTTTGTTATGCAGTATCTTCCCTTGCCACTTTCAGTGGGAGCACTCCCGAAGTAAGACAATATGAAGCTTAAGAAAATAAAAATCAAATTCAAAAGCAGTAACTAAGCTTTTTTTAAAAAAAAACAAAACAAAACTTGCTCTTTGGACTTTATAGTTAGCTGAAGAAAATGCCATTGTTAAAATAATTGTTATTATTTTTCCAAACTATATTCTTCATTTGTATGGAACTGCCCAACTTTCTGTGTCACCAATGATCCTAACAAAGGCATTCTTGAAATAATTATATTCTTTGTCACCCATTAGGTGACAAGAACATTTGGTCTGTAGACAGCTATTGCTCAAACCCAATAAAAGAAAAAATCCATACTTAATAGCGACCAATGTAGATTGGCTTCATTCAAAAGAAGTCTGATGTGAAGGAAATGAGGCACCTCTATACTTCAGAGGCACCACTTTAATTGTGAAGATTTATCAAAATTTGATGAGGTGTTCAGTCTAAAGAATTGCAATTTCAACAAGTCTGGCAGAAATTCAATATTCCTTAGGTGCTTTATTGTCTTGCAATTGCCCTTGCATCTCTTATAGGAGCAGGGAGAAAAGAATTGAGCAGGATGGGACAGAGATTGGACTCAGGTGCATAAAGGATGACTATGGATAGTATAGACGTTAGAGAGACAGGAATGTGGAGAGCCGTGGGAGGAAACTGCAGGAAACTTTCTACACTGTACTTCCATGGATTTGGAAAAGCATGTGAGACTCCTGAACTGTAACATTCCTTCAGGCTGTGAAGCAAGTAGTTGTGAAATATACTGTCAAGCTTCATCCTCATCCCATTGCTAAGGGCAGATAACTGAAGATAGCAGCCTCCTGCTTCCCATTGCTGTTGGTTACTCTGTTTGCAGTAGAAGGTAATGTTGTGGAAGCCACTTGCAGTCCTATTATGATTCCCCTTGATGCAGTTTTATGTATAAATTTTAAACATAACGTTCTTGTATTTTTGTTTGATTTTAATTTAGGTTGCATAAGCATGTGGTCAGAAGCCAGCGATATCTGCCATCAAGTTGTCAATGCAGTTTGAATTTGAATCCTTTTACAGGTTCGTGTTGCTTATGCATGTGATCATGAATTTTCTTACATTGCTTCTGTGTCATTCAACAGGACTAAACAAACCTGCTCAAGGAACAAGTCAACATTGGCTAGTGAATGAAGATTTTACCAGGACTTTTGTGCCTCTGATAGCAGGATTTGGAAAATGTGCAGTGGGTGAGTTAAGATGGCAGGAAGAGATTGCAAGATTTTGTGGCAAAGGCAGCATAATACTTGCCATCAAAATGGAATTACACCCTTCTTAGTAGCACACAATTTCTGCACAGTTCTGGGAAATCCATGGACATAAACATTGGGTGGCTGTTATCTGTGTCCCATTTTCCTGCAGTGCGTTTCAGGCACCCAGTGGCAGCTTTGCAAGGTGTTAGGTAATTACAGTTGAATTTTAATTTTTCTGAAGATGTCAGTGCATAAAATGATATAACAAGCAAATGAACCTGAAAAATTCGATCTTAGGTTTGTCACCTCAGGAATGAAGAACTCATCTGAAATCCTGTATATAACTTAGCTCTTCATTTATCAAATGGGGAAAATCCTATGCTCTTCTCCCATAGAGAAGTGTGAAAGATCAAACCACTCATACCTGGGAACAACAAAAGTATTAAAATGCTGGGTGTCAATGAAGAAATTGTTGTCTCTGTATGTAGAATAAGATTTATGTGCTGTCTTCTGCTCTGAGGTTAGTGTGTGGGTCAGTAAGGGAATAGTATTGATTCCCATTGTGGAGGCATTGTCTTTCCTGTACTCTAGTTGAGGCAGGGAGCAAGAAGAAAATAGGATGTGACTGAGTGGTTAAGCACACACAACTGGGCTCTGTTAAGTATTCACAGGCTTGACTTTGTGGCCTAAATTTTCTAATGCACTTGATATTTTGGAACAGTAACGGTCTAGAAACTTTTTTCTGAGATGCCTATAACTGTGTAACATGTATTACTCATGCCTGTAATATGGTTTTAACAGTTATTAGTCAAATATTAACATTTAATAAGCAATCTGTAAGTAGGTCCTTAAGGTAACATGCTGTGTGAGAATATCTCCATAATTTTCTTCAACCAGACCTCGCATAACCAGGGATTTCTCAGGACCAATGACAGTATTTAACAGCTTCACATCTCAAAACACAGGCAGTGCTCCATACATTGTAAGAATTGCAATATGCTGAAGGCAGCTCTGGCATCATTCATCCAAGTGGTCAAAAGTCACTTCCAAATCTCTGCTCATTTCCAGTTTCAGCAAAGTTCATCCCATGGGAATGAATTTCCTGACCTTTTTTTTGCTGTGAATAGCTAGCACACCCACTCAAAGTCACATCCAGCCAATCATTGATGAGGCGAACCTCCTGAAATAATCTGAAAAATCTTAAAATAGCAGTCTTTATTTACACAGAATACAGAAATGACATACTGTTTTTCCTTTCCTTTCTTTTCTCAAGATAAACTGAATATCGTCTGCAAGTGTCACACTTCAGCTACTCTCAGAATCCCAGGCTAAGTCTCTTGACCTAGAGTGTCTGAAACCCACCCTAGCTAGGCTATCCAAGCCATCACTTCATTAATTACCCTTTTAGGGAGAAGGGCTTTCTCAGAACTGCAAGAAACCAATAAAACCAGAAATCAGATTAAATGTTAAGATTTTTTCTTTAAGTATGTATTGCTTGTTTCCACTGCACTCTGCCTGGCTAAAATCCTCCCTTAAGTCAGTGCTTTGTAATTTATGTCTCAGCCTCCATAATGTTAGTAACATATTAATATATGCATGAAGAGCAGCAGTCAGTGTAATTACAGTGGCAAAGTGATAAATACATAGCGATTTTGCTTGGTAATATTGTGTATTTAACAGGTTTATTTGTTCAACAGTTCTTACTTTAATTATATTTTGCCATTTGGGAATTTTAGGCATATAACAATCATAGGTCTTCCATGAATATTATTCTTAAAATAAGTGTTCATGCATTATTAAAAATGCGTATTTTCTTGCTTGTTTATTTACAGTGATTTTTTTTCTCTTTCTTAAAAACACTGGATTTTTAATTTTTCTTATAAATGTGGATATAAAAAAAAACAACTCAACTGCTGGAAGGATGGATATAAGGCAAATTTCTTGCTGTGGATGAGCTCTAATTAGGACTTCTGTCATATTTCATGATACAGAAGCTAGAGATAGGTGTCACTCTTAAAAGGCATGGCTCCAGAACCTTCCACAGTCCTGTGAATGTACAAAAGTAGAGTAAGAACATAAACAAGAAATGTGTATGACAATGAATAGACAGACACAATGGAGCAGAGTTAAAAAGAGCGGTTGATCGTATTGAAATTGGACTTCATTGTGACAAAATGCTCCCTTGGAATATTTGCACATTCCAACAGTGAATTTGGGATTATCCCTACCTGGGATGCAATTCACCAAACATACAGAGAGCTATAATGCAGACTGTACAAACCTGAATATGCTTTTACCCCCTTGTACTGAATACTAGAGCATACTCTGACTCCTGAGGAACACAGAAAAATATCCATTTACAGGTAACTTGCACAGTTGTTGGAGTATATGCTCTATTGATATTAGAGACAAAATTAGATTCTCAGTTGATGTAAGCTGATATAGCTCAACAGAGCAATTACATTTGTGTTTGAAAGCCCTCATTTGTATTGTGATCTTTATAGAGTGAGCTTTTGTGATTTTTGTCGTGAGTCTCAAAGTGTGTTTTCTAAATCTCCATCTCTTTGAGTCACAGGATTTCAGAGGAATTGTAGCCTTTGCTCAAGGAACTGGAAAAGAAGAATCTGGCTTTAATAGTTAACGAGCTTTAAAACACTTATCTTAATAATTTAAAGTCGAAAGGACAAAACTGCAATAATATTGCAACCCCCAAAAATGTTATGATTTTTAAGTAAATCTTCTTATTTACAGAACCTGACTGGATATTTTTGAATGGTGATGGCTGGAAATCTAGTCATCCTTGGCTTTTCAGAGTGCTGGTAACTTCAGTGTTGGGGACACTTCCTTTGAGCTCAGCAGCTCGAGCTTCAAAATGTTTCCTCCCTCAAATCTGATGGATGGGAAGACGAGCTTCAGACTGACGGTGATGGGAGCTTGTTTGCTGGAGCTCCAGTCCTTAGTGAATAGTCCACTCCAGGTCTAATTATAAAAACATTACAGTTCTAACAGTTGCCTGGCCATGAATTATTCTGACAATGTTTAACCTGCAGATAAGAAACCACTATCAAGCTGTCACATTTCCCTCACTAACGAGTTCAGCATCAGTTTAAAAGGAAGTGCAACTCATGAAGCAATGGCTCTGTGTCATAAATTATAGGTATCCGGCATGCATTACAAGGACAGAAACCGTAAAATAGCATGGGACTCTTTATTATACACTCTGACAGTGACAGAAAAACAGCACTCACAGTATTTAATCCACGATAGCTTGTTTATTCCCTTTCACATCCACACCACTTTTGAAACGCTTGGTGCTGTATTCTGCTGCTATTTGCAATTAGCACAAGTCTTTATTTAAAGCTTGAAGGGAGAGAAAGAGGTTGTCTTTGATAAAAAGCATTGGACTCTCTAATCACTCAGACAGTGGAAAACAGTGGTGTCAGAGAAGACTTCTCATTTATTTCTTCTTGTATGTATGTGTGTGTTACTTCAGGTGAGTTTCTCGTTTTGTCTTTAATGAAGTACACAATCCCTTTTTGAAACAAAATCTTGCAAGGTTGCCTGTGTTATTGAAAAAGCCATAGTGTACACACTCAGGAAAAAAAACAAATTGAAACAAACAAACACAAAACCTATCATGAGAACTTGATGGAATACCTAATGGAATGAAGAAGAGCTTTACACTAAAAATAGGAGGGATGCTTTCATAAATAGTTGCAGCTGCATAAAGTGGATGAATCATGTTTGCTATTACAAATAAGCATGATATGGTGGCAGGAACACAAGAGAGTATTCTTAAAAACTTTCCCCAGTTCTGTCATTATTCTTGGACTTGTCCTTCATCTCTCCATTCCCTCATTTTGAAACCAGGTAAGCAAAAATATGTATAGCATTATCTCAGTAGTATTTAACATCTAATTACATAGAGTCAAATTAGGATATTTCTCTTGTAAATTCGCACAAAAAGATGAGAGGAATAAGACTCTCCTGCCTATGGGACAACTGAAAGCAGGATGAGAAGCTAGCTGTGCACAGGGAACAGAGCACAGAACAAAGAGAGGATGTGTCAATGGATATAAAGAAATGCTGGAGTATGAGAAGATATTCATCTCATCATACTTCAGGAAGGAAAGGTAGGAACTGTAAACTGGTAGCATTTAACCTGGGTCATGGTCTTAGCCACTGAGCAGTAGGATAAAATAAAGCCCCTCTCTTCAGCAGTTTTGTAATTCTAACTCTTAACTACTTGAACTAAACATTTTACTTCATATTCAAACTGGAAAAGCGGAAAAAACCTACAAAGCCTAAAACCCACTCATCTTGTGATTTAATGAGGAAAAGCACAGCAACACATCTTTATTCACTTGGAATTGGACTTTCCTCAGGCTTTACCTCAGTTTCGCATCTGAGCAGAACCATTAGTTATTTTCACCCACGTACTCTGGATTGTTGTGAGCGATTGCCCTGACTCTGGTTGCAGGCACTCCCCACAGGATCATTAGAGCTTGGTCCTTGTGCAAAGACTCAAGGTGTGAGGAATCACAGAGTCAAGGCATTGGGGTGCTTCTCTGATCATTGTGTGTTGCCAGACTTTTGGCAGGTAACCCAGTTTCTCTAGCCCTCATAACCAATGGCACAGGCCAAAATTCTTTTAAACCAAAAAGCCGGAGGGATTGCTATGGAGATTTGCTCTTGGAAAGTGTTCCTTGCGGCTTGGAGAAACAAGAGGCATACGTGAGGTGGAGATATTTAAACTTTGTCAGCAGAATCAAAAGCCTGACTATTGCTGCAGTAATCCTACCGAACTTTGCTGCCATTGCAGGAAATGTTTAGATGGCTTCATGATGTTTCTTCCAGGCAGAGATTGAGATCTTTTAGGGAAAAATGTATATATTATTAGTAGATTATTAAACGTACACAATACTTTATATCTTGGTCTTTTATATTATTTGTAAAGAATGAAAACCAATTTTATTTCCCCGTATTTTTTTTTTCTGTCTTTAAGAAAAAAATGGTTTACAAAAGCAAAAGTAGAATTTTGGTTCTGTTACGGCTCTAAGAAGTGATAAAGTTGATATATAGGGTGCAAGAAGAAGCTTCAAGTGTGGCAGTCATTTTTACTAGGTTGGGAATACTTCTGATTTTCACCTGGACAGTCCCATTATTTTCCTATTTTGGACTTCCAGCTATGAAGGACTGGATACACTGTCCTGGGGCAGTAGAGCATCTACTTGACATTGGTGGTTTTTTGTATACTAAGGAATAATAATATTATAAATATTTTGATTCCCTCAGTTCCACAGTACTTGAACTGCAGCTAACTGGTGCCTTGAAAAATCAGACCTTTTAACTGCTTCCCTGGTCTCATTCCAGCTTCCAGTACTGTTCTTCTTTGTGGCTTTTCTGTTTGATTCCCCTCTGGAACTTTAATGGATAGATTCAAGTCTGTCACTGGAGAATCCAGTGGTCTCCACAGAAAGGAGTTGATCAATATCCCCAAAATATTGTGAAGGCATATCGTAAAAATATCGGAGTTTAATGTCTAGCATTGCCAGAAGAGGGTCATCAGAGGGCCACTGTCTTCCCCTTGTTAAAAGCAGAATATCTGTGGGCATCACTGAATAAAAATCATCTTGCTTTGCCTTTTACTGGCCTTGTCAGTTAACACGAGAAAAGAAATAGCTCCTCTTAAGGAGTATATCTGCAGCAGTATCCGGTTCTTTCCTGCTTTCTTAAGTTTCTCTCAAGTCTCGGTGACAGCTTGCCTGTCTCAGGTGAGCTGGCAAAAATCTCCTGCTTCCAGGGCTGGGGAGGACTCTGCCTTCCACCTCCCCTCCAGTTGTGTCTGTACTGTCCACAATTGACAGGTGTGTGGAACTGTTGAAACACTTGTCCTGTGGATACATCCGTGTCAGCAAAGCTGTGCTTTACACTGCGCAGTGACACTGGCTACTGGAGTGAAACAAGAGACCCTGGTTAAAGCATAATCCATAGCTATAAATACTGCTGCACCAGTCCGAGCTGACTTTGGGTTTGCCTGAGTTGTATGGGCTTCCCAACCCTTAGATGTGGGTGATGCCACAGTCTGACAGCATCTGGGTGGAATTGTGGTGATATCTGGACATGTGACCTCTCCCTAAACCATCAATGTTTCTGCAATATGAAGGATGTCTGCCTGTCTATCTTCCTGGAGTAATACATGACATTGCTTCTGATGGCTCATTCCTTTTTAGCCTAGGCCTTTTTGCTTAGGGTACATCTCCTGCAATTTGACCCAGGGAAGAAAAGGAAGGACTGGAGGGTGGGAAATGTAGGCTGGACAAAGAGGTCTACCAATGGACAAGCCTGAGGCACAAAGTAAGCAGACTACATATGTCAGGAGATGTGGTGGCAGCACATCTCAAATCATTATATTTGCCTTTTAGCCAAGATACTTCCGTTTTTTTAGACATCTGAGTCTCCCATCCTGAAAAAAAAAAACCCAAAGCAAATCACAGAACACCAAAACTTAAAGCAACATAGAGAACATCTACTTCTATGTATAATTTCAGCTTGCTGAAGACCAACATATTTGTTGATGGTTTTATGGACATTTTTGACTATTTGCAGTACCAGTAAATGGTGTTTAAGAATCTGTTGCACAGCTTCTGAAATTTTTAGCATCAATAACTTTTCTGGTGATTCAAGTTCCCTGTGAGTAGTTTATCTGGTGCTGTTTTAACAACCCCTTCACACACTGATGGAATGGATATCCCATGCAGAAACTCTACTGCAAAAGTATTTAAAACTCTGAAGCTCCTTAATTGCAGTAACTAAGTCTCATAGCATCACTATGATGTAGGTTAGAAACCTCATCCCACTTTGTGGATAACCTAACTCAGGAGCAGATTTTCTCTGAATTGATCAAGGTTACTCTGAAAATCCACAAAAGAGCCAGGAGTGGATACCAATCTATTTGCATCTTTGTTGCTGGTTCTAGTCTTCTAAATCTACAAACATTTATATGTATCTGTAGCACCTGTAAGCAGAAGCACTGTCAATTCTATTCTGTGCAATTGTCAAGGCATGGAAGGAGTACAAATGAGACATATAGAAATGAAAGTATTCCCTCCTTCTTTATTTATTAGTGTATCAAGCCAGTATTATACATATCAGACATAGAAATATGTGTGTGTATATATATACACACATGTATGTTCAATGTTAATCGAGTACATTTTCAGGTCTCTGCATGCCCTTTAGCTTGACAGCATATGTAGATCTAAACAAGACACAGTGAATGTAAAGGAAATGTACTTCTATGAGGTTGCATATAGAAAAACATGCAAGTTATATGGAAATAATTACAGTTTTTTTTTTCTTTTAGTTTTAAAACTATATACTCACTATAGCTGAAGACTATACACTTGTATTAAGGATGAAAACTACAGTATTCAAGAATTTCAAGATGAACAGTACTGCCTTATTGCATCCCTCAAGCAAAATCTGCTTGGTATGATGAAGTGATCTTTTCTTTTATTCTATGTATGTCATTGGCTTTCTCTGCATCATTTCTGCATATAGCAGTCTGTGGAAGGGGAAAAAAATGACAGTGTAGGTTCAGTTGTGAATTTTAAGCATATTTACTATCTGTGGTGGCACTGCTTGAGCAAGCCAGTGATTAATGATCAGAGTAACCCCTCTTTGCATAAAAAAAGGCTTCATCAGTGGCAGCAATGCAGTGTATGCAATGGTGCAAATTTCAGACAACAATAACAACCAAGGCCCATTCTGGCTTTTTTACTTTCGTGCTACTTGTATCATGCAACAGCACCAGTCATTATCAAAAAAGTTTAATTTTATATGTCATGTAGAAAATATTCACTCAAGGTTTTCCTAAATCATGTTTTAAATCTTACTTTCAGGGTATCGCAGCTCTCTTCTGAAAACCTGTGTGTTACTTTCTGGAGTTTTGGCACAGTGTTTTATCCCCAGCTACTTTCCCATTTGTAGCTGTGCAACTGTTTCTTCAAGCCTGGACTGTAACTATTTGAAGACTGGGATGAGTTATGGCAAATGATTGAATTTATATAAATATAGTAACACTCCATGCATAGATAATTGGATGCTCAGAACAGTCACTGTAGTAAATAATGTTACAAATATTGTGCTGCCAGACATTTAGACATTGTCTAGTCTCCTATGATTTAAAGCACTTTGCGGTTTCCTTCCTCGTACAGCACTATTTAAGCCTTCAAAAAAGTTGAATCAGATATTATTTTATCATAGTGGACTTAGAGGCCTTAAATGATGATTTCAAATCAACAGTACAACAATGAATTAGGAAGTAGTAAATTTACTCTGGGCAGAGCTTTGAATATTGGGATTCTACTTGTTTTTATTGTAATATAGAAGCTGCATAAAATTTTACCACAAACACTTCCCCATTTGATCTGGAAGCTTTCAAAATTTTCCAATCTAGATATATCAAAAAGTGCACTAGTAACTGGGCATACCTTCAAAAGAAGCCCCATCTCTGCATCTGTTTAGGAACCAGTGTAATGCCCGTCATCAGAATACCAATGCTTTTAAAAAGAGAAATACTGTCTTTTTCTTCTTACTAGTCAGCACATATTCACTAGCCATGCATGAGTCTTCCTGGCAAAGAATGAAAAGGAAGAGATGAACTTCGTCTTTACATCTAAACATGAAGCTACGTGTGGACAATTTTACCCTCTGCACGCCAGAATCTAGGCCAGCTCCTTGTCAAACGACGTCTCAGGAACCTGACTCTGGTACTCTGGGGACTCTTGGTATCAGGACAGACATGTCACAGGTTACTGGAGCTATTTACACTTGCGCAAAAGGGTAAAAAGTTCCCCCCATCAATTCAAAATGCCATCGTGTTCTTGCACTTCTCAGAATTTTTTCACGAGAAGTGCTATCAGAAAACACCACTTGTGGAGTCCAAAATACATTGTCTGAGGCTCTCCTTCTAAATCAGAGGACGTGTTGATGAGCTGCATAGTGCATTCCCGAGATGATTAGCTCCTGGACATGTGTCCACGCTCTGCCACTTGTACAGCAGAACTTCAGGGACTGTGTTTGGGTTGAAAACCAGGGATTCTAGAAGTGGTAGCTCGAAACACTTTTTATAAGCTCCATACATTAGTCTGTAACCAGCAAATCTGTAGAGGAGCTAGCATCTAAACTAGGCATTTACAGGTTCCTGTGTCTCTTTCTTGTTGTACCCTGGGCACCTGCATTCAAGTTCTTTACCTACCTAATATTAATATTGGCTGCATACTGCCACTATGAACCCAGACAAAAAGCAGCCTATCTCTGGCTAAACCATTCAATGCTATGCCAAGCGTATCTCAGCTGAAGTAGCTTTTTCCATATCTTCCCAATCTCATCTGAATTGTTTTCTCTTCCAAAGGTTGTGAAATATTTGGGCCAGCAGGTATAATAGAAAAGCAAATAGAAAAAAAACCCCAAAAACTATTTTTGCAACTCCTGAGCCCCGTTCCCTAAAATTTATTAAAATAAGATGTCATGCATGCACATGTATCACTGATTTCCAATGTGTGCTAAAGTTGCCAAAGGTGTACTCAGCAAAAATAACTGTGATTTTTTCAGATCTGCTCTTCTCCCATAAGCTTAGTCTCCAGAACAGGAAACTAGCACAGAGTGAAACACATTTCATGCTCCCGGGCACCTGTTGATGCATCTCCTGTCTCAGGACAGAAGGTTTGATGCAGTCATGATATCTACCACGAGCTGGACTTGCTCGCTTTGCACCTTACTACTTTGAAATTCTCATCTCTTTGGTAAGCATGGTTTTAGCCCTCTTCGCTAGCTGATATTGAACTCTCATGACACTGATGCAGGAGCAGCAAACATCATGCTACAGTGAAAGAAAAGACTGTTTTTCAGTGCTTTTAGCAATGTGACCTTAGGTATTGATTTATAGGCTGCTGCAGTGCTCTAGTGCAAACAAGAACTGTGGTAATTAAGTTAGTATCTGCACTTCTTAAAATAGTGCTGAGCTGCAACAAAAAGAGACCCTTTATTTTTCCCCTCTGCTCCTCAGTGAATGCAGATGCAGGCACTGCCCTTTGACCCTGCTCAGCTTTCCCCAGCTGCAGATTATTTTTCTCTCTCTGTGCCTTTAGGTGCTGATAGACAGAGTAGGACCCATTAATTCTCGTGTCTGACTTTCTTTTTTTACTGCAGACAATGCAGTAAATTTCTATGCTCGTACCTGACTTTTAAAATATTTTGTGCCCTTATGTGGGTGAAAAAAAAGATCGGTGGCCGAAGAAATATAGGCAGCATTATAAAATACAGCAGGGTGGGTGGTCAAGAAGTGGCTCAGGCTTGAAAGCAAAACCTTTTGCATGAAAATTCCCACTTCTCAGCATGACACATTATTCTGACATGCATGTGTAAGGTAACAGTGTAAACACAATGACAAATCTTTTCTGTATTCCATTACAGTCGTTAGAGAAATAGGCCACAAAAGGTAATGGCAATAAAACTGACTACCTTGAAGTAAGCATGTAAATTGCATGCTAATGTATGCAAATTAGCACACAACGTTCAATGTCCATAAAACTACAAAATATAGATAATTAAGGGTAGGTAAGTTGCTTCATTTTCTATTCACAGAGTTACAGGGGAGGTAGTATATTTTTCTAATTGTGGAATATTGGTCTTGGGGAATGCATCAAACATTCAGTTTCTCTCCTTTGGCACATTCGTCCACTACACGGGAAGTAATTGCCTTTCTACCTCCTCACCCAAGGTCTTACTCTGAGAGCAGGCTCTGAAAGTAGAAGTAAAACAAAACAAAATGGCTCCCAGTTTTACAATTACTTGCTTGTGGAAGTAGTTCTTATAAATGTTAATATAATTTTTGTTCAGTAAAGTACTAAAACATATTTGGTACTCTTGCCATATCTAAACGGATGTAACGGCTGAATCCCCCAATGGATACAGGCTCTGTAAAGCCCAGCTTTTAAGGCAATCAGTTCCCAATGGAATTCACAGTTCAGACTCCCAATACAATGTGAAAATAGAGCACCTGAGCACAGGTCCAGCAAAAGCAACGAACTGAGCACAGAGCAAAAAGTAACTCGTGCAGGAAGAAAGGCAGAGAGAGTGTGTGGGTCAAGCCCTGCTTCTGGCAGAGACCACTAGCACAAGTAGACACAAACTCCTCTGCCTTCGTTCTTGAATTCTGCGTGGAAAACAGCTCTGGTTTGAAAGCCACATCTATCCTGTGTCTGAAACTATTACTCCTGGTTTTAAGAGTATCCAGATGACAAAGTGAAGGTGCCTGGGTCAAGACAGAATGAAGTGCTGCTAAAGGCACGGGGAGAGGGGGGATTTCTGTGTGCAACCGGAAAGCTGCAACATGAGTTGTATGGAAAAATTAGTATTTGAGGGTACACCTAAATTTCAGTACAAACAATGAGTAGCAGCAGATGGGAACCCTGTGAAAGTCTGCTGAGCTCCCTGCTGCTGTAAACGTGCTTGCCCTGCAATATGAAGGAGCTCCCTGGGTGGTTGTCTGCGTGCCGTGGTGCCGTGGCCATGCCACCTGCCTCTGCAGGTTCACAGCGAGAAACTCTGTTAAGCCCACATGAAGACAGGTCAGCTTAACTGCTTTGCAGAGCTTCAGGCATCATCTTGAGTTGGTGGACATCTTCTAGATAGAACACTTGTGCCCTGTACCAGAGCAACTCCAGGATGTCTTACTTGCCCCTGCTGTCCTTCTAGCGCAGCGGGTGCTGCTCTCTGCAGAGGTCCAATGCACCAGAGAATGAACAGTTGGGAAAGAAACCCCACCCATGTGTCATGGACGAAGAGAGGATGTGTTTTGTGTGGGGTCTTATTTGATAGGCACCGAGATGAGTGATGATGATGAATGTAATATGTCTTACAGAATCATAGAATCACAGAATGGTAGGAGTTGGAAGGGACCTCTGTGGGTCTTCTAGTCCAACCCCCCTGCCGAAGCAGGGTTGCCTATAGCAGGCTGCACAGGACCTTGTCCAGGTGGATCTTGAATATCTCCAGTGAAGGAGACTCCACAACCTCCCTGGGCAGCCTGTGCCAGGGCTCCATCATGCTCAGAGTGAAGAAGTTCTTCCTCTTGTTCAGACGGAACTTCCTCTGCTTCAATTTGTGCCCATTGCCCCTTGTCCTGTCACTGGGCACCACTGAAAAGAGTCTGGCCCCATCCTCTTGACACCCACCCTTCATATATTTATAAACAATTATTAGGTCCCCTTTCAGCCTTCTCTTCTTCAGGCTGAACAAGCCCAGCTCCCTCAGCCTCTCCAGTCCCCTCATCATCCTCGTAGCCCTCCGCTGGACTCTCTCCAGTAGCTCCTCATCTTTCTTGAGCTGGGGAGCCCAGAACTGGAC
>Ga0065711_1003405_pt1 | contig 28117 bp, 14 predicted proteins | sample Hoacrofraction12_FD_59098 | JGI IMG/M metagenome (GOLD analysis project Ga0065711, IMG submission 59098) | Hoatzin crop microbial communities from Cojedes, Venezuela - Epithelial fraction 12 v2 (version 2) | ecosystem: Host-associated > Birds > Digestive system > Esophagus > Crop | place...
CCCCGCCCCATAGACAGGTATATTTCCTTTTGGTAAACTTAATTATTTATAGACTATTCCTGTAAAAATGTTACATGGTCTGGAGTAGAGTTCGGCATCTATTCTCCGTGTTAAATAGTAGTGTGTCATTCCTAAAGCAAATGTTACCATCTAGGTGGTCCTCTGGTAAATTCTTAAAATAAGAAATAAACCTGAGTTGTTAATTTAAAGAGGACTAAACATTTCCATAAAGATGCCTTTTCTGGAAGCAACCTTTTACTTTTATAAATGATCTGTCTGTTCAATAGTATAGTAATATCGCAGGCATCCTTTGTAAAGCTCAGGCATTGCTCATTATCATAATATTTCTGGATGAGAGGTTTGAAAAGGTTAGTCTTTATTCTTAGAGTATCCAATTTAGAGAAGCTATAATGAATCACAATTAGAAAAATCACAGATTTTATATTGATCAAACTCCAATTGCTCACTCAAAGAATTAATTAGAAGGCAACAAGAGCAGCAAAACGTGCTGGGGAATTTTGAAGTTCAGAGTGCATAAGAGAGCCCTGATATCCTGTGGAATCCTGACTGCTTATCTGGGTAGAGTTTTCTGTTTTTCAGTTTGTTTCCAAATGTTTGTACAACTGTCCTAACCTCTTTATAAAGAGCACTAAGGTTTTTAAAAGAAGGAATGAACTTCTCAGTGTTTATTGGTGGCTTTCTTGCATGAGGGAGAACAGAACTGCAACTGATCTCTGAAAGCAGAGCCACCAGGGAAGCTAGGGACACCAGTGGAAGAAGCAGGAAGGTCCAAAAGGACCTCTTACTGGGGAATATTGAACATGGGGACATAACAGAATAGAGTTGGGAAAGAGGAAGATTCAAGGAGAAAAAGAATAATATTAGCAGTTAATATCACAGCAAATAACACAACCCTTTTCCTGACCTCAACTAAACAAAACATTACTGCAAAGATACACTCTCGTATTTTCCCATTGCACACTGTTTGGAGAGAGTTCTCTTGCTGTCTCATTCTCACCCACAGATATAGCATTATATGAGATATAAATGCATTATCCAAAATCTAGTTCCCCTCCTTAGGCACCTAGAATGGAGAGCTGCACTCGTGCAATAACAATCGCCAACGTGTCTATCAACAACTTCTGAAGTTTGCTTGGTATTACGGAGTCTCCGTAAGCACTGGTTTCTGTTTTAATTGCACATCTGTGTACTTCCATCTTTGAACCTTTACATTGGGCCAGAAACCAAAGACTAACAGTGACAGTTTACATGGCAACAACCCTGTAAATGTAAATAGAAAAGAATTGATGAGGTCATTACTTTAAAAAATGAGTTATCTGCTGAGGTATGCCAACTGTTTCTGATCAAGTCTTGTTAAAGGAAATGGAAAGTACCTCACCAAGCACTGGAGGGGGAGAGGGGCAGAGATAAGCTTGGATGAGCTGACCAGAACCAAAACAGACTTGCATGATTTAGAAGAGATATGTTAAGGGAGGAAATCCTGGAGTTATACGTTTAGATTAATATATATCTGTGGACACAAAAACTATAAATCAAAGGAATGAAGCTTTGCTTAAACTACAAAAAGTACATGCAAAATCTGCTGGAGAGCCAAAGAAAGATGCTACTGAAGCCTGGAGAGAAAGCTATATTTCCACAGTGCAGTGTGGTGGGACTCAAATACCATGCATATCCGACTGCGTGAAAAACAGTGGACCTATGATACATGTATTTCACTGCCTGGGTTGACAGAACATGAAAGATTCTTTGATTTTCACTAAAATAGAGAGAAAAGTAACCATAAAATATGGGGATTCTGGTTAATCCTTTAGTCTGCTACAATGTTCAGAGATAACAAAGAAAAGGAGTCTCTGTTTATTTGGGAAGTATTGTCAGTTCACCTTAATTTCACAACAAGATAGAGGTGAGTTGAGAAGAGCCCCAGGAACAGAGCTCGAGATCTGAACCTCCCCAGAGACTGGAGGTATCTTTGTTCTGTGCCTACACACCTATGTGCTGAACCAGTAAGTGGTTAGATGGCAATTGTTCCATGTCTTTATATGATAGATAAGGAAAGACAAATCTTGTTTTGCTGTTCCCCTAAGCATCAAAACTAAGCCTTGAAAAAATGCTGAGGAAGAGAAAATGATAAAAATCCCAAGAATTAATTGGCCACTGCAACTTTTAAGGGTCACAGCCTTATGGGCTTTACAGGCAATTCTTCTGATTCATCAACCACGCCTATGTAAGAGAGACAGGTTTCCACCACTTCTTCAGTGACTTGTGCTCTGTCAGGTGTCACTGGGTTATTGTCCCTCAAGAAAACACCAGGTATAAACCAACCTATTGTCAGTGCAGCTGCCACCATGCGAGTGAGAACCTGTCATGGTGTTGAAAAATGCCACTGATGACAAAGGATCTGTGCCCCTTTCTTCTTGCTCCCTCCACTGAACGCTGTTAAAAGGTGAAGGCTGATCGCTGATACCATGTCAAGAGCAGCAATGGATGTACCAAGGAGAGGAACAAGTACATTCAGCATCAATTTTTGTTTCACTTTTTCCCTACAAAATCAATGACTGATACAAATTGAGCATATCTCTGTAAATAAAATGTTAGCCAGCCTACAAACTCCCCCATGATTTGTTTGGCTGCATCTTATCTCTGTAGAAATTATTAATATTTTGTTTTATCAGGGCTGTAAGTCAATCTAGAGACATTATTAAAAATCTAGGAGAAACAATGTAAAAAAATGATGCATGTGATAAAACTTCAAATCCAAAATGATGCTAGAATGGTATAAATTCATAATTTTCTCTCTAAAACTTTCATGCCATAAAATAACCTGATCCCTAGAGGTAATGCACCTTAGCAGCTGTTTTGTACATGTTGTTCATTTCTTCTGGCAAGATACAAAAGAAAGTATGGTATCTGCTCCAGAGAAGTCATATGACAGAGAGATGGAGATAGAAACAAGACATGGAAGGTTCTTGAGAGAAGATTAATCACATCATGTGATTACAGCTGAACCAAACTCTGCAGCCTCAGCTCTGTGATGTTCCTGTCCTTGTGTTGCTCTGGGAGTGGGGTTGTGACTCACTCTTACTCATGAAGTGTCCTCGCCTCCTCACCTTCCCACACATTCTTGGACATCTTGGCCGTGCCACCTCTTCCAGTTTCCACAATTCAACACCCACCTTGGCTTTCTGGAGATGCTTCTCCCCTTTATTCTTCCCCAACAAAAGACGATAGATACCATGTTGGAGTGCCCCGGCCCTCCTTCCCTCCTCAAAAATGGCAGTAGCTGCAAGATCTGCTGCAAATCTTTCTCTGAATATTTTAGAGTCTGCAGGCTGTACAAAGGAAGGGAGTGCTTTTTGTCTTTTTCCACCTGCTGCTTTCATACAAATGTGCCATTTTCAGGAGCTCTGAAGCAGGTAGCTGCTGTATTGCTGTCCGAGTAGCTGTTTTGCACAAGATATAATGCTGTGGCCTGGATGGACATGACTTGTGGTTTGAATTTAGCCTGAAGTCTGCCTGTTGAGTCTCCTTGATCTGAAAATATTTATGTGAAAATAAGACCCCACCTCCACACCTCCCGTTTTCCAAACTTCATTCCGAGGCTGCCTTAAGAAGTATATGGGCAGCCCACAAGACCCTGTTTCTTTGCAAGAGTTCTGAGCTATGAGTTTAGAGACAGGGTGTTTGGTGGTCTGCAAGAAATGTTGAGACTTCATTGAAGACCCATCATTCAAAAGCTTTGGAAATCAAAGAAGATCCTCACTAATATTTAACAGAACTGAAAATCTGACACACTTTTATAGATGTCACGATAGATGTTGGTCATTAGGCAGGGCTGAATATTTAAAGGATTTTCAAATATCCTGGGTATCTTGAAAGAAAGCCTGAAATTGCCGATGGGGAGAAGGAAGTCTGGATGTGAGGCTGCTGTTGTAGCCATGACAACCAAAGCAGAGGAGATGTGAATGAAGGCAGGCATGTGGAAGCAGAGCTGTGCAGGGCCCTGAAGAAAAGGCCAGATATTAGGAAAAAAGGTGGATCTGGTTGCTGGTAGACAGACTCAAAATGCAGGGAAGGAATTTGATTAGAAAAAGCACAGATGTGTTTTACAACGTGCTATGCTTGTGAATGGTATATGGAGACTTTTATGACGTGAGAGGAGGAAGAAAGTGACTGTAGAAATGATTTGGAGGAAGAAGTATATCAGGTGATAGGGCTTCAGTGCAGTGGCAGGTATGTATGATGTCTGCAGAGAGCACTGTGGTATTGATTGCAACACAGTAGGAAGGAAAAGATAGAGCTGGGAATGGAAATTAGTGGTGCCCGTGTTTTAATTGTGAGTTATTGCAGCTGGAAATTCCAGATGTGGTTTTGGCTGGACAGAAATCTCTTGTGAGTGCAGATGCACAACTGAGCTGTCAGCAGAATGTTGGAAGTTGGAGCGTGTAAATGGGTACTGCCTACCCAGGAGGGGATGCAAGCAAGGGGAAGCAAAGAAGTAAATAGTTTGCTGCATGGATATATCTCTGGATTCTCTCTAAGCTCTGTCCCTGTCTTGCTGTGTGATACCGGACAAGTAATTTAAATCTGTTTCTTATCCTATCCTATAATTTTATATAATTCACAAACACTGTGAAAAGTATGTTTCTATGGTGTTTAACTCTCTGTATGTACAAAGTTTACCCCAATTGGCCTCACTTTAAAAGTGGAGTCTTTTAAATGCTACCTTAATAAGTCTACAAATGAAAAATATGAAGATGTGAAAAAGTCTGAGGAGCACTGCAGAAGATGCCAAAGTCACAGTCAGTCATTACCTGTCATGTATCTCTCACTGCTTATATTCATTACATTGAGAAGACTTCTCCTTCTGCCCCAGTGTTTGGATTACCAGTTCCCCAACTGGCTTTTGCAGCTCTGTGGGCCCTTTCTCACTCTTAAGAGCGCTAATGTTGTTGAGGTTGCCTGCTTCTAAAACATTTGACTCCAAGTCTCTGTCTGATTGCTCCATGAATGTAAAAGCATTCTAGATTTATTATACTTAACAATTAAATGTCATTGTTGGTAAATGAAAATTCTTCTGGTCTGTTTGTTCTAGAATAAATATACTTTTATTCTAGATGATCTAAGAGTTTGATTTTACAGACTACAAAACAGAAAGAAAAGCTACTAATGAAAAAGAACCGATAAATGACAATTCTGCGGTTTACTTAACCAGCGACCTCTTCATCTGCTTCAGTATCTTGGCTAGTTTTGCGAAGGCTGACAACTCAGTCTCCTTCCTCCCAGTTAAGGCTAGTATGTCTTGAAGGAGTTTTCTGAGGTTACATATCCTCTGAATATTTTATCCAACCTTAAAATGAGTTTGTATTTAGCTCTTGGCATGTTTCAAAGCCCATATTACTCCCGGCTGGTTACATTTTTGATAAATGGATGTAACCATTCATATTTTTTAACTGACTACCCTGAAAAGCAGTAAGCTGGAGTGCTCTTCAGGAAGACATGGAACTACACAGAAATTTAGGATAAATTCAACTGAGTAAAATAGAGATTAAGGCTACACAATTGGTAGCTTACACGTGCAATGCGTGCCAGCTGTGGCCTCTGAGTGTGCCCTGCTTCCTTTCCAGGAGTTCAGTGTTTCACTGGAGAGATGGGTCCTGCAGATCTGGCCTCTTCCCATCATTTGCTAGGCTACTCTAAGCCCATACAGCTTTATACACTGCTGGCACACACGTAACTGTGGACTCATAAATCTGACCTGTAATCTTTTTTGTTTTCCTGTAAAGTGGTATGTGTATCTGCTTGGTTTCCCACAAATTCTGCTGTTGCTCAGAGCACATAAGGCATAGGGATGCTGTGCTGGCAAGGCTACCAGGCTCAATACCAGGTGACAAAATAATCTAGGAAAAAAGTTGTAGTGTCTCCTGAAGATTTTGGGTTTCAGCCCTGGGCAACACAAGAAATAGTAATGTGAATTTATTTTTAAATACGGCATCAGAAATTAAAAATAAATTTTCTCTCTTTTTACCTGTTTAAATGCAAGCATGACCTTTGTGGTATTTTGAAACAGTTCCTTCACATCCATGAATTTTGATGCTAAGGTTACTACCTAAAGAGTTAATTTCTGGGAACACATACTCAGAGCCAGAATTCTCCTCAATCAGTAAAAAACCCAGATTGAGTTACTGCTTTATTGCTTAATAACCTAGTAGGTTTTGCTTTGATATTTCTTCTTTTAGTCACTAAGAAAGTCACAGGTACTTTTTCAAGAATTACCCAGAGTGGAGTAGGTGTTTCTTATTATTTTTCAGATGTTTATATTTTTAGCACTGGGGTCTCCACTGGCCTAGGGACAGAGCAAACTTATGATTTCCGTCTTGTGGCAATTATTTTAAATAATTTTTACTATCGTTACTACATGAACAGAACTTCATGCACCATCAATATTTCAAATGTAAATAAAATAGTTCTTTAAAAATGAAGATCACTTAAAACGTAATGCTGCTTAAATGCTGAGGAGCCATTATGTTTAATAGCATTTTTAAACTATTAAAGTTGAGTGGTTACTTTTTATTTTGCATTTAGTCACTCATGGGAGACATTTATTTTGTCTCATACTCTGCAAATAGTGATGCTGTTAGTAGAGAAGGTTCTCATTTTGAATAATGGTCTCATTTATATAATATCCCTTAGTATAATATATTCATATCTTAGAGAGGAATGAAAATTCACAAACTGTTAAGGGGTGTACAGAAAATCAAATGAAATGTATGTCTATAAAGAATCTTGGGGGAGGAGAAGCAAAAGGGTGAATGTCCTATGCTAGTAACTATTTGGTTTGAAGTTAACATCCTTTTTTAGCAATGATGACATCAATAGGAAATAATGATAATAAAAAAATACTTTCTGTTATGGATTAGATAAGATTTTTCGCACTATCCTTGGACAGTGAACTCCAGGACAATTCAGAATGGCTGACTGCATGAAAACGCAGAAAGAAATTATGGAATTAGATGCAGCAGTTTTTATAGCCCTGACTTAGCTTTATGTAGGCATTTGAGAGCCATTCTTGCTATTTTTTATTCACTTTTTATGGCTATTCCAGCATGTTCCAGTGATTCTCTTTTTATGCTGTGGTAGCACCAAAAAGAAAGGCTCATTTATTTGCTACAAACCTTGCAGAAAAATGAATAAAAGACTGATTCATCGTTTGTTCCACACAACGTATTTTTTTCTATTACTTTTGTGTCCCTTGCCAAACGCTTCGGTTTATATTTCCTGATCCTGAGTGCTTTGAAATTTGAACCAGAGAAGTGGACAAATTGTAGATGTAGGTGTATGAGTCTTTTTGGACAGTCTTGATTAAGACAGAGAAGTATAAGTGGGAACCAGAAACCAATACACGTTTAGAAGTACTTAAATCATTGGTGAGGTGATGGATGTTGGGTAGATGAACATGCATATGTGTGTGCAAATGCTAGAAGATATATATATGTAGCCACCTTCTTGAATATACAACTGTGATTGCTATCAACAGGAATTTGACCAGAATAGTATATATCTCTACCTATTTAAGTAAATACTGGTTTTAAAACAGTTATTTATAGCATACAATCAGCATTGACTTTGCTAGACTTTGCAATTACCAGAGCTGCAAATGGAAAGTCAGCAACAAATTTTGGAGGTTTCAGTGTGGTGTTGGACTCTGTGTTTTGCTTGCCTCAGGTCATGTCAGAAGGGACAAGTCAATGCATTGCAGCTTAAATCGTGTCGGTCTGATAAAGATTCTTTAGAAGCAAGTGAGATGGCCAAAAAATCCACACTACAGGACTATCTTTCAATTTGTTATGCCATTTTAAATTTTAAAATATTCTTTAGTTTTAAAGAAGCAGACCTTGCAAATTCCTCTTCTTCCTAAAGCAATCAAAATCTGCATGGATTGAGGCAATACCTTTTTCAGTAGCCACATATCATTTAACTACCCATTTGTGCTTTGTAACCTTGACTTGATAAAGCTGTTTAAAAAGTTTTAAGAAATCTTTTGTATGGGGGATTGTTAATACATGGAAAAGATCCTATTACTTTATCTAAAGACTAATGCACTACAGTAGCCTTTTCAGTGAATATAAGCTATCTCTTCCAGCATGTCTGTAATTCTGTTAAATATCTATTTAAAAGATGTCTAACAGTGTTACTAAAGTGATAGATGTTATTTTTACTTTTAAAACTAAAAAGTGCAGCACCTTCTGAAACACTTTAAGATCGTTTATGTGCAAAATGAATGCATGGTATACTTTAAAGAATAGATTTTTCAACTCGGTAATTTTTGCACTCTTTGAGATTGTTTCAATTGCTACAATAAGGGAATTTGAACTCCAAATAATTGGTGGAGCATTGTGAGTTTTATGTGGAATCTGTGGTCTTTTGAGCACGAAACATAATTGCTCTATGCTTTTAGAAAGGTTTTCTCTCAATGGCATATTTCCTCGTTCTCATTAATGGAAATAAAATAATTTAGTTTTTCTTTTAACTTGCAATGTTTGGGCAAATTTCTGTCTAAATTTGTATCTCTGTTATCTAATTCGTGTATTACAGGTGCTTTTATATTCTAATTATTATAGCATACAAATGTCGTAGTTAATTGATGTAATTTGTATTGTGCTGTATGGCTTGGTGTACAATTTTAATGTAAGCAGGAATTTGTGAAGAAATTTTCAAAGGAAATGATCTGATAGGAATATTCAAAGACTTTTTTATTAACTTTAATGTCTCGTTACATAGAGGCATAGATATACATGCTTGATACATATTTTTCTTTATTAAAATTAAGTATTACAGAAATAGAGGTATCTTGGAGGAATTCTAGCCAACTTTCTCATTTCCTTTGCCTTCCACTATCTGCTAAAGAGCTTTTAAGCCAGTAGATTCATGGTAAATCTCACTTTTATGATGCAAATAAAACAAATGTTGTCTATATGATTACAGCTACTTGAGCCCTGAGGCTATACTCTGTTACGTACGATGTACACGTCTCACTGCCAAGACATGGCCCTTGTCCAATGTATGCAGTCTGAAGAAGAGTTTTGGCTCTATGCTCGCGTTTACACTTTGAAATCACTACACTTGTTATTTACACTGTGTCTGCACAGTAACTGATGAACAGTGGTTTTGCTTGCACACTATGGACAGTGTTTGGAAATCAGCATATCTTGTGGTCCAAGATTTCTACATATCTTCATCCATAGAAATTTTTTATGAATTTGAGGCTACTGTATTCTTTTTGGGACCTCTACCTGAAGCTGTCAGAAATGTGACACCTGGAGTCAGGAAAAAGTAATTTGTATGTTTCTGCTCCGTGTGCAAGCTGTCTTAGCACTATAGAACAGCCTATGGTCAGTTGCTCTTTAGAAGTTTGCCACCACATATTCTTACCCACCATGCTGTTGCTGGATAGAGAAATCATGGATCTACACAGTGAAATAACAATACTGTACACTGGTTCCCAAGAAGATGCTATGTACTCCCCTTCCAAATCACTCTCTCTATTCCCATGCACAGACATAATTTTAAAATCACTGTTACTGCTTTGAAGAAAAAAACAAGAGGCAAGATTTTCTAAGCAGAAAAGAAAATTTTAATTTCTAGGGCAAAAGTGGATTTATTGAAAGTGTTTTGCAGAATACAGTGCCTAAACTCCCAAGAAGTGCAAGGATTGCAACATGTGCCTTTGCCAAGCATTGCTTGTTGCTTAAACTGTGTGTAGCTGCTCATTTAGCATGCAAGTTTTCTGGCTTACTGTGAGATACGTATTTCTCCCCTGAGAGAACAGGGCATCTGAGTCATCCTATTCAATCCAGACAGCTTTTTTTTTAGGAGTTGCAACACTTGTGTTATTGATCTGGATCTTGCCCCATATGTGTGGCCTCTGTGCCTAGCATCAGGCTTTTGACAGAAAAAAGGACGTTTCCAGTGGTGGCATGAAATTTGGAAGGTTCATGGTTTCTATGTGAGATAGTCTAGAAAGGTCCATGCTACCTGAATTTTTAGAAGATACAGAATATACTATGTGACAGCAGAACATCTATTCATAGACTTTAATAGTGGGACCATTGCTCCAGGTTAACCTCTTCTTGCTCACTTAAGAAACTTTTTACTGAATGTGTGGTTAAAAGAACAGAACTGTTTAAATTGATCATAAGTAGCTGTAGAATCTCTATGGAGTGTGCTTTTTGGAAGACTGGAAAGCAGAAAATTCTTGAGACTTAGCATAAACACCAGTAGGTTACATCTTCTCTATGTTCTAGTTTTGTAATGAATTTTGCACAGCCTTCGTGAGAAGAAAAGAAGGCTGTTCAGAATGTTCTGAGGATCAGGAGGTGAATCTTTCAAGTGGCCAAAAAAATAAGATCTCCATCCACACGCACAGAATGACAGAAATATTATACATGGACATTAGGTAAAAGGGCCAGTTGTGAGGGACTTGTGCTTTGTGTTAAAGCTTTTTTATAACTGGAAGTACAGCATGCCATTGTGAGGAACTCAAACCATGCAAAGGTAGAGTGCCTCTGCAGCAAAACGCAGCGGAGTAGCAGCAATGAGAGGACCCTCTCTTCCTGGAAACTGTCCATAGCAAAAATGCCTTTTAGAAATGAATATGCTTGATGATTAACCTACATCTTGTTACTATTTTGTGGTAAGTGTGGAACATAATGAGCAGAGAGAAAGAAGTGTATAAGTACTATGCTAAGCTTAGGGACATAAGAAGATACTCATAGTCTGTCTTTCTGCATTATCATATGACAGAAGGGAGAATTTATATTTACTTTTTGGTGATTAAGTGAATGCCAGTTTGCATGCCCCTGAGGCAGAGAAAAATTAGACCACCAGTTCCCAGGAATGCTTAAGTTCTCCCCAATCCCTCATTAAGTTTTATTACAATGCATCACCTAATGCTTACTGGTATTGGTCCCATCCACAGTTAAGAGTCTCCACCTGTGATTCAGGCTAATCCTCCAGCTGTGATTCAATGTGAGGTAGTTCAGCATCTCAATGACTCTGCATGGTACTGGGTTCACTAAGAGTTGCCAGCATCCCAGATTTGCAGAGCAGACCACAGCAAACAGGAACAGTATTTGTGCATCTCAGAATAATGGCAGTGATCAGATTGTACCTAGACTATCTATGGCTCAGCTGAAGTACTTTTACTTCATTAAAACAGTTATGTGTCTTGAATATGCTTCTTACTTATCATTCACTGTGATGCCTGCTTTTATGTTTGCATCACTGTGTAGCTGGACGCTTGGGCAAGGTAAAACACTTCTCCCGGGCTCAATAGTATCTCACTACAGATAGGGTAACAAAGCAATACACGGCTGCTGAATAGTCAGAAATGTGACATAACTGTGGGAAGTCTTTAGGAAGTGGAATTAGGAAATATAGTAGTAATGATGGGTTCTGAGAGTGGGTTTCGAATTGAGGTACCAGGTACCTTACAGGAGCTGAAATATACGTGTACCCCAAGCTCTTGTTTCTCCAAAATAGGAACATTTTAGCAGAAATCTGAGTTGCTTAGTACCAAAAGGAGTTAAAGATGTGTACCTTTTATCTAAGCAAGTGGTTCTTCTGATCTTTAAACTTATCAGTGGTGTGGTTTGACCTTTTACATCTAGGCCACAGAATTTCACTGATTATCTCATCCATAATCCTAGTTAGTTGTGTTTGGCTAGCACTGATCCTCCAGTTGGCTTTGATTCAAATTTACCAGGACATAGGGAATCCAATTCTCTTGGTACTTCCAAGAATCCATTGCTATCATTGTTATAATTGTACCATCATTCCAGTATTTATTTTATTTGGACTTAAATTCCAGTCAAGGTTCCCTGTTACATCTCTTCCTGTGTAATTTAAAAAGCCATTTACAGCTTGGTGATTCCTTCTTTTTAAGGTGGTGGAATGTCGCAATAACATCTCAATCTTCTTTTATTAATCTACACACACCAAATTTGAATCCTCTTTGTAAGTTCTCCATCCCTCACATCATTTTTGTAACTCCTGAATCCACTTTTAATGTAGTTTTATAAACTTGGTCACCAGTACCCGGTGAGCATCCCAATAAATCTGCCTACTACTGCAGGACGTGAAGAGAGAAAATAAAGTTTCTGGTATTATATCTTATGTAGAGATGTTTGTTTGCTTAAGATTGAAAGGGAGGTGTGTTCCCTCTCCCAAAGGTGGTATTATCATTAAAAAATTTAGTTCTGCAAAGTCCTTATTCACCTGGCTAACTTCACTTATTCATTAGGTCTGACCATGGCAGCATGACCTGCCGTGCAACTGTGTGATGTGCCGGTCTGCAAAACTGACTGTAACAACTGAAACTTCTGAAGGAGGGACTGTCATTTAATAAGGAGTTTCTAAATAGTACCCGGCACACTGGGTCCTACCTTAATTGCAAATTTTAGGTACTATGAAAATATAAAGGTTAAATTTATTGTGATAATAAAAGATTGTGGGAGCTGTGCTGCTGAAATCGATCAGAGTAAGATTAAACAATAAAAAGCTGGTTCAAGGCACACTGAAGTAAGGGGAAGCATTCAATGGACTTTGGATCATGCCCAGAATTAAAGGTTTCTTTCTTAAAAGAGATTTTAAATTCACTAGATAGATCTTTTACATATTTTTCCAAGGGTCTTTAAGAAACAACAGCTTAAAAATCATCACCTTTTGTATGTTCTATGTTATTTGGGAGTATGTATTCTTGATAAATCCATGACAAACTTAAGTGGTAAAAATAAATGTTTTTTAGTTTGCAAATACCACCTGCATGTCTTAAAGCCAGTACGATTCTACCTGCATGTGAAGGGGGGAGAGCTGGTGTATTGATCAGCTGAAGTGCTGCAGAGACTATAAACTGATAGTCAGAAGGAGGAAAGAAAAACAAAAAGAAATTACAGGAGAAGACATAGCAGCAGAAAATCTGTTGAAATTAATCCACTGCTGTCTTAGTTTTTATCCCCAAATGAGACTATATCTCAGTCTGTTTCTGGTCAAGACCAAGCATAACAAACCTTAAACATTTGGTTTTTATTTTTTTCCCATGAAACTTTGAAGGAATTATAGAGAAAATCAAGGCATGTCTTTAAAAATTCTGATCAGGTTTCCTTCGGAGTCTTGCTGCTGGAAGAATGTCTTACGGGTAAATTTCCACTCTCTCAGCGGGGCAGTGTTTTGCATGAACCAACTCCCAGGAGAAAATGTTGTGTGCTTACTCTGTACAACAAGGATCAGGCAGCATCTCCATATTAAACTGACCAGGGGGAGGGAGGGGAAGCAGTTGACCTGAGGGGAAAGGGGGAGGGATGAGGAGAAGAAGACAATGTTTATTTCCAAGGCCAGACAGTGTTATTCATAAAATGAAAAAAAAAAATTAAAAAAATAACCCACAAAGAAAGCCCTCTGCAATATTAATGCAGGTTTCCAGTGTGCTATATTACTTACAGCAGTTAAAGAGTGCAAATACCACCTTGCCAGAAATACGCTTGTTAAAGGTATGAGATAAAGGTCCTCAAACAAGAAATCCTTGTGTCAAGTATTTATTTTTTTTTCTCTTTTAGAGAAAGTCAGAAAAATGCTCCCCTTCTTTATTCTTTTACTGCTTGGACTTTAGGCTTTTTTATGCTTCCTAAAAAAATGGACTTCACTTTTCAGTCTTTTTTGAACCTGGTTGGCAGTACATACTGTCTCACTAATGGAGCTTGTTGTTACTGGGCTATTTCTTGGTATGGTTCTGTGATTCAATACTTTTAATTATCTTTTTATTACAACATGTACCAGGTCCTAACATACAGTAGATTTACTGATAAGGCCATATACCACTTGTATTGTATCCATTTATGGTCATTTTTATAATGGTATCTCGCTAAAAATATGTTATCTTATTCATTCAATTTTGTGTGTAATAAATCAACAGTCTGTTCGCTTTCTTCTCATGCAGATATCGGTATAAGTATGTATGACTGTGTGCATGTACTAAACCTGATGGTGTTACTTGCATACAAATGGAAATTAGCTTAAGAGCATTTCATTAATGAAAGTGTAGCTGTTTGCCTGTGACCTGAGTAAAACTAATACCCTAAATAAAATAAAGCAACATGGGACTTTACTTCTCACAAGCAGCTTGAAAAAATGCATCCAGCCCATTTTTTCCTGCTATTACTCCCATATTACAGACAGCCAATCTAAATAAATGGTGTATGACGCTCTCTTTCACTGTTTTTTCCACTGTATAATATAAATCAGGGATTCCCTGATTTACATTTTTTCTGTAATACCACTAATATGCTGCATTAGCTTGCTGTGGAAGTAGCAGCAAACCTCACTCTACATATATGCAAAGATGTATTCAGTTGCTTGCACTGTATTGATATCACATTTATAAATGTGTGCTATACATCATGGAAGATGAAATAATGCTCCTTGCCCTTGCTTTAAAGGTGGCCCATGGGAAGCAGCACTTACATGGTACCTCCTTTCAGAGGAACCTGAATCAGACTATGAATATCATGAGGATGTGATGACAAACACAAAAATACCTCACCCTTAGTCTGGAGACTTTATAAGTGTAATTACTCCCATACAGAGAGTAAAAGTTCGAAACAAAATTTAAAATGTTTGGAGAAAGTGCAGAATTAGGTATTTCAATCTTCTGTAAAAACAAGTAAACAAAACCCCTCCATAATTCTGTTTGTTCTCTGTGCAGCCATTCTTCCCTGCAGAATAATAATCCTAACAGCCATACTGCTTAGACTTTAGACTACTTTAGACTGGATGTTAGGAAGCATTTCTTTATAGAGAGAGTGGCCAAACACTGGAACCGGCTTCCTAAAGAGGTGGTCAATGCCCCAAGCCTGCCAGTGTTTAAGAGGCATTTGGACTATGCCCTTAATATGCTTTAACTTTTGGTCAACCCTGAAGTTGTCAGGGAGTTGGACCAGCTGATTGCTGTAGGTCCCTTCCAACTGAAATTTTTCTGTTCTATTCTATTCTACTTCAAAAAGACAATTGAAGGGTAAAATCCACACATCAACATTTTTAGGAAAATATAAATTAGAATTTGTTGCTAAGAAAGCAAACTGTAACTGTTAGGGATGGACATCTTAGGTCCTAAACATGAACTGCATCACCAGAAAACTACGTACACTAAAGACAGTGAGAGTACGTCAGAGTGGTCTTCTGATAACTTTTCTCTCTGATCCATGTTTTTAAGTTTTCCTCTCCTTCTGCTGAATACTTGATCAAACCATCTTCTAGTTAGCAAAATCAGTTCATGCCGCTCTTCCTGCTGTTTGGAATCATCTAGTGGGTAAATGAAAATGGAAACTAGAGGATTAGATTAGTGATCAAATTTACTCTAAATATTTCTAGTGTGATTATTTTGAATGTGAGGACCTGGGAACAAAAGAAGATTTAGGACTGGTTATCCATGTCTGTATATCTCCACTGTTCTAAAAGGAGAAAAAACTTGTTCTTGCATGAAAGAAGTGCATGGACTTTCTTTCTTGATCAGAAGCAAGAAGTGTACATTATCTGTCTCCAAGAGCAGGGTGGCAAGTGTCTCTATCCACTCCAAAAACTGCCTACTGGTTTTCTCACTGGAGACTGCAACTGGCATTACCTGGTGACTCAATGTTCCTCAAAAGCAAGAACCCATTTAAGAAGAAACTGAAGGATTTGAGCAGAAAATGAAGTGTTTCTCCTTGGGGCAGAGAAATTTAAAAGCCTCTTATGGTAATGCACCTATCTGCCTTCTTATTTATTACTCAGTTTTGGGAGGACATTTACCATATTTTCAGCTCCTACAAGGAAAGCACTTGCTTTACTTGGGACAGCTGACCAGTGAACATTGTTCATCTGCTTCTGTGGTAGGTTCTTGTTTGGCTGTACTCCTATCTGATCAAATCTCTAAGAGATACAGGTCAGGCTCATCTTGCTGTGGTAGGAACTTCTGTCCAGGAAGAAGTTTTAACTTCATTTTGTGGGGTCCAGACAAATGTATAATTTATTTATTTGTATATTTTTGATCCTATTGAGTATGGCATGCTAAAAGATAATCTGCAAAGCGTGGTTAAAGAATCTGATCTTTCATTTTTCCCCCCCAAAAAACTAGTAATATTTTCCTTCCTCTGAAAAAAAATTTCTGAAAACCTTTAATTTTTTTCCTTGGTTACATTTATATTATGAGCCTCAGTAATTAAATCCTTAGGAGTTCAAACTGTTGAATCTCTGTCTGTGAACAGCAGTTCTTAATTCAGAGTGCCATGTGAGCTAATCAATATCGCCCCAGTAATCCAGTTCTCATTATAAAGGTCTGATCCTTCTCCACTGAACTCAGGGATTAGTTTTCCCTCTCAGCACAGACAGGGTCAGAATTCAGCCATAACTTGACCAATGCTATAGCCTCTGATGAAGACAACAGAAAATTCTATTGATGTATGTATACAAAATATTTGATGACTTAAGACAGTTTTTAAATAAATTTGTCCATCTGTCTATGAAAAGACAAGTTAGAAGGAAAAACTAAGCAGTATCCTTTAAGACAGCATCCATCATATTAGCTGTGCTAAATTGATACATTCTTTTCTTTTTCTCTTTCTTGTTCTTCTGTTTTCCTTTTCTTTCAAAGCATTTCAAGGAATTTCATGAACTCATAACAATGGTCTTTCATTTAAATCTCAATCATCATCATCATCAAAATTGGGGGTTGGATGAGGCGGGTGGGTGAGGGGGATGGTAGAGATCCAGATTTTCCAAACAATGTTCACTTCTAAGCCAAAACCAAATCGTCAAGTTCACATTCAGGTAGGGGATTAATCCAACCACAGTGGCTCAGTCACCTTTCCCACATGAGTAGAGTGAATTTTAAAAAAATTCTCTGAAGCAAGAAGTATTTTATTGTCTAAGCTTAAGCTTGTAAAAGAGTTTTACAACATACAAGAACTAGATAAGAGAATCCTAACCCTTTCTACCTAAAGGATTCATTGTCTTAGTTAATTGTTTCTCAGTCTGAGCTCAGCCTTTTCTGTTTGTGTACAACGTTGCTCCTGGCTACCCTGAAATCTCTGAATGAGATGCCGAACCTGGAATCCTGGGTATATGGATCGATCGCGTTATTTTATTTTGTTTCCTTTCTATAACTGACTCCTGAGTCTCCAAGCAGTAAAGTATTTAACATAAGTGTGAGTAAAGTGCTTAACATTTAAGCATGTGCTTAGGTGCTTTACTGGATCAGTTTTACAGTTAACTAACTCTCAGACTTTATAATAATCAGAAAATTAACTCATTATTTAATGATGCTGTTTTGGAAATAATATTTCTATTACTCGTGAGTAGTACAGGTAGGAGGAAGTGGCTGAGGATGAACATGACAGATCATTGATACTCAGTGATCTCAAACTGCTTGTTAAGAGAAGTTGAAGCAGGCGATACGTGTTGCAGTATGGTCAAATAGAGACGAATAAGGGACAAAACCAATGCTTGGAAAATGGAGACTCTATTGTGAGAAGCTGTGGCTTTAAAAAGCTTCTGAGTTCTGGTAAATAATCAGCTAAAGGTGACCTGCCACTAATACACTAGAGCAACTACTATGATGTTTGGATATATCAAATGGGGAAATCTCAAGTAAAGGATAGGAAAATAATTTTATTTTCTGGGGTCTGGTGAAAATCTAATGAGACCTTGGGTTCAGTTTTGGTGCTCACTTTTCAAGAAAGATGATAATCTTCGGAGAGAGTTGGAAGAAAAAAGAGAAGAATGTTTAAAATACTTTTTAAAAATATGTTCTGCAATGAAAGAATCTGAGATCTCCATCTGTTTTCTTATCAGAGGAGGTTACTTAGTCCTGGTGTACAAGTACTAAAATAGAGAAGTAAATTCTAGGTTACAGACAAAGGCAAAACAACACTCTGAAGCTGGAAATTGAGGGCACTTTCTTAAATAAAGCATTGTAATACACTTCAAAATCAATGGAACAACTTACCTAAGATTTTTAACCCTGTGATTCCCTGTTGCAGATAACATGGAAATAGGTGTTTTTGTTAAAAGTCTGTGCTCCTGTTCAAAAAGATTTTTTTGGAAAAACATCCGTGGTCAAAGAGAGGGGTCAGTTTTCCTGACAGCAATGCCTCTTTCAGCCTTATCTTTTTCTCATAAGAATCTGTAGAAAGTAGTTCAGTCCCGTCTTTTAAAAAAAAAAAACTTGTACTGGATTTCTCTTTGGAGAAATGAGAAATGTCGCCATAAAATCAGTAGATTCCTTCTTCTCTCAAAGTCTGTGCCACGTTTACACTGAAGTGGCACTTTAAACTATAAATCTGCTTATACGCATGAGGAAAAATACTGAGAATTATGGAAGAATGGAGTCAAAACAGCACGGCAAAGAAATGCAAGCCTAAAGCCGCGTCATATTAACCAAATAGATGGCTGAATGAGCTGAAAATACTGTGACTTGAAGCACTGTGGGACAGGACCATGATCTTCGCTGACGGGGGTTGTGTATAGAGCTGTCGCCTTCTCTGGGGCTGGTGCTCTGGAGGGGAAGCCCTCCCACACAGAGCCAGTGACCCTGGCCAGGAGGGAGACAGTGGTTCAGCTCCTTAAGGTAGCACTACTCCGGCACTCTAAAGTATAAATGTGGCTCATAAGTCCTGTTTTTCAGAAGGGACAAATCCTTTAGGAACTGCATCATGAAGGCACAGCTGTAGGGATCTTTAATCAGTGCAACTTTGGTGCTGGTGCTAGTACTCATCGAACTGTATTTGGAGGATGTGGGGGCTGCGCTCTGTTGCCTGGTGTAAACATGCCCTGGGTGCCAGTGAAGGATGCGCCAAGCTGGCTGATCTCTGCAGCGAGATCAGGAGCAACGGAGATTCTCTGATGAAAGTGTAATTGCGTGCGCGGTGTTATTTATGAGTCAGTTGAGCCTACACTTGAGAGAAAACCAGTGATAAGAAGAATAAGCATTTGCAGGATGGTGTTTGTGATTTGGCTGGCTTTTCCAGATCCCATAAATGGCACAATCTCCTGATAGTTTGTTGGGTTTGCTAACACTATCACTAAATCCACTGCAAGTAATACTGCGGTTACTTTCTTACCTATTTTGATTTTTGTACTTTTTTTTTGGCAATTATTTCCTGATTCACCTCTGTAGCATCAAAAGTACACTTCTCAGAGCCAGCTAACATAGAGAAAATGGGAAGTGCCTACATCTTTTCCCTTGCTTTTACTCTGAGCATTTTATGCAAAGCAAAATGTCTGTTTGAAGCCACAGCTGGAAATCTTCTACTTGTTTTTAGAAAGTCTGTTTGATATTTGTATTTATTTATGTCTCTGAGTTTGTGTGAATTTCTTTTAATTACAATGTCATCTTGGCCTGTTATGGCATTGCTGATATTACGGGCTAAGTCGTACTGAGGTTAGAGAATCAGCGTGCTTCATTGTCACATTTTGTACTCAGTGCTTCTATTTTTAGGCTGACACTGCTCATTTTTCCCCCCTTCTAATACTACAGAAATGTCATTGGGGTTTCATTTTTTTCTTTATGAATGATTAATATAGACACACTTAAGGTCAGAAGAAAATAGTCAGGTTTTAACATCATCACATTGTCATATACCTCTATCTTAAAATACAGAACGAAGAAGCTTCAGAAATCAAAGTCCTTTAAAGAGATTGATGGACTTTAGGCTTGATCCTAAATGATACTGAACATTGTTTCCCCAGTTCTGTAAATTCTTAACTTCTAATTTCTCTGCAGCTGTCTTTGTGTTTTAGGTCAAGCATGTGTTTAAGTGTTTTGTTGGATTTGGGCCAGAATGCTCAGCATTATAACTAAAGAGGTTTAACCTGTGGAATCTGGATCCCTTAAACTTGAAATCAGACATCTAACATTTCCAAGACCAGCAATTAAAGTAACTTTCAATCTCTCTTGGCTGAAGTATTGATTAAGAAACAAATTTTAATGGTACTCAGTTGTGCTTAGACTCAGATCTTGCAAACAGCTGCACATATGCTTAACTCTATTAACCCATAGATTTCAGCATTACCATGTAAAGTCTTTAAACAATTTGGAGAGAAAATAATGTTTACTATTACCGTGTCTCCTTACTGCAGTTTTTTCACAAGGAGTGCAATATGGTTGAGGACTTCTGGTGGACGGTAAAATGTTTTGGCCCAACTTTAGAGATACCTCCCACCTTCTCTGACAAAATTTTATTTCAGTTATGATAAGCAAGGAGGTATTAGCTTGCTGTAATTCATAATTTGGCAGGGGGATATTTTACCAGTCGTTAGAAGAGAAATGAGTTCTTCTTCCTGGTTAGGTCTTTGTTTCCATTGGATGAGAAGGAGAGCAAATATTTGGACATAAATGTTTTATGGCAGTACCATATGGTCCTTGATATTTTATTTTTAATTTTTTTGCAGTTGCATTAAAATTCCTGTAATATTACCAATGAATTTCATTTAAAAGATAAATGCTGCACATAACCTGAACAGCTGTTTTTCCTAAATTTTCTATAGCATGAAGAGTTTTGCTTCTTTGAAACCAAGTGGTTTATCTGAATAGACAGTTTTATCTCTGGTTTGTTTGTGGAGAACTTGTTTCTCTTTTAACTAATAAATACCACGTCAGTTCCATTATATTGTCACACCTTTGCTCTTAGTTGTAGTTTGTGATTAATTTCTAATAACAATCGGTGAAATTAAGTAGTTGGTTAATATGTCTTGCCAGGATTTGCTTCCCCTTGAAAGAAATGGCACTAAATTAAACATGAAGAAATAAAATAACCAAAAAAACTCTCTTCATTCTTTCTTTTTCCTTTCCTCTCCCAAAGGAAAAAAATTCCCTTAACTGGCACTGAAGACTCAAAACTGAAGATTTACCTTTTTCACTTCTCCCAGGGGGAATGAGCTTCAAAATCTGAAGGCCCTTACAGCACCTAGGGACTTGCCTGGACAAATGAAACACACAAAGGTTTAATCTTATGAGTATCTTCACAGAAGAAAAATGTTAGATTGGAGTAAAATTACTATCAAGTTATCAGTCAGTACTTTCCAGTGTCCAAGAGTGTGCATGCTGTTTAGCAAAAACAAACGGAGAGTAAGAGCTGTACCCAAACAGCTCTTGTGTGCACTAAATCGTACCCTAATAAATTGGGAAGAACAGCAATGAGGGCATTTGAAAGACTCATTTACCTTTTTAACTGTATCTGACCCACAGTCCTTTTTTTTCTGTTTTAAAAATTCTGCAATTTTGGGGCGGGGGGAGGGGGAAAGGAGGAGGAGAGTCAAATTTCATATCAGAGTCTAATTTTATACTTATATTCTGAAAAGTTATTTTCTGTGAGAAGTTAATTCAGTAATAGTCACCAGATGGTGTGCAAATACTAATGAGGGGATGTTATGACTCTTGGGTTCCTTGTGGAGGTTGTAGGAGTCGGCATCTTGCCATCAGAATATAGATGCCGAGGGAGTAGAAGTGCTCCCTAGGGAGGATGTGACTGGACCGGCAGGGCTTCATTTTTGTTGCTGCTTTGCTGGTGGGAGTTCTACAAGTTGTAAGAAACTTTCTCTTCATTAGTTTTAATGAAAGAAGAAATGGTGGGACATGGTGCTCTGTATCACTACTTTGAAAAGTATGGTTAATCTTCATTTTCATTGAACCTGAGCAAATACTTAATGCAGTTTTTAAAAGTGAAGTAAAGTGCTACTGTAGCCAAGATAGATTTGAAGTTTGGGACACAGGGCGAGGTGGTAATATATGGGATAAAGAAACAGTCGTTTCAAGGTAGAAGGGAAATGTTCTTATTTTTTCTAGTGGAATACTTAATGCTACCTCTTTAGAATGGTAATGCTGTGTGTGTTTTCTGCCATATGATTTATTACTAGTTCATCCATCACATCTGTTCTCTGTCCCAGTGGCAGCATATAAACATTGTAAGGCAAGCAAGATGAAACAGAGCTCTGGGATGTCTTTTATAACAGATCTATGTGAGTGTGAAAGTAGAAATGTCTCTTGATTCATAGCAGCATGCTAAGGAGCTTCTAGTCAACAATGGGCACTGACATGTCAATTCCCTTGTGTGACTTGGGCTCTTTTCCCATCCACTCACTCACTCATCTCTAGAATTTACACTGCCAGACTGAAAAGGGAAAGAAAATGTTGACAAACACATACCACCGCCTCTTCCAGATACATTGCTTTTATATCTGCCAACGGGAGAGCTACTGACTTCAACTATTGAAAAGCCTTGGAACACGTGTTCAGGGGCTTAGTAATGAGATGTGGAGTACTGTTCTGCTATGGAGAAGTCTGATGCAAGATGTTGTTGTCCAGTCTGAAACAGTTCATTGGTCTTACTCAGGTTCGTGAATGGTGTACCCATATTATATAATGTCTGTTGATGTTCTTTTAAATCCTTCCTGGGGAAAATTTTTAGACACAGAGTCCTCATGTGTAGTCCTAACATTTAGGATTGAGACATACTTGTGAAGCACCTCGGAGGACTGCATTTCTTGTGCTTTCAGTGATGGATAGAGTTAAATGTCTGCTGTTGTAACCTAAGAATACTATTCTTACTCAGAAAAACTGTGAAATCACAGCAATTTTTTTATGTAATAGCTTGCTTGTGAGTGTTGAGAAGTGTACCTGAATATATATGCACCTACAGAGAACAAATTGATCCACTAGGAACCGTAGATATGTCAGCTTCATTAAGAAAAAATGAAATTATTTTAAGAATAATATTGCCTGTATTGATGCCATCAATAAAGCACGTAACATGGCACATCAAACACGATGAATTTAGGGGACTAAAAAAATGGACCACGACCAAAGTACAGGTAGACAAAGTCTTAGTACACCCTAACCTTCACTCCCCTAGTTCAAGCTTGGCTATATTTCAATCCTAAGTGCTTTGAGTGAAGCATACTGTGAAGACTTCTTGTTCTAGGTTCAGAAAACCAAAGAAATCTATTTGGTGAATTTGATTCATCAGCTTTTTCAATTTGACAGGCATGTTCTGGAAATACAAAGAGATTTTTAAAAATATTTTTCTAAACCCAAATTCTGTTCATTTTCCATTTAGCTTCTGGCCTACATGAATTTAAGACATGTTAGCTTGCATAATCCATGACTTTTTTTTCTTTTCTTTTCTATAAATTTCTGCTTGTAATTGTAAGGTAGGTGTCAAAAGCTAGAATGTGTATTCATATCTTGCCAATGTGATTTTTATGTTCTCCACTATCCTGGTTATTTAAATGGATACCAAAGTTCTGAACCTTAGAACTAGAAGCGTTTTGCTATCTTAATATCCTGCTATATCACAGATTCCCATTGTAGCTGCCTGAACAAATCTTGCATGTGGAACTGGTATGTCAGGACATAGATCTGGAATCTGCTTCCATTACCATTGTAATGGTATTTATCGTGGGGGAAAAAAAATGTTTGGCAACCTGTACTACATGGAGACAAGGACTTGATCACTTGTGTCAGCAGTTGTTAGCAAATAATTTTCCCTATGGAGCTTCTCAACACCCCAACAGAGTTTCTGCTTGCATCTAAATTAATATGTAAAGATGAGAGACATAACATTCTACTGAACTTCTATTGAAGTTTCAAATGGATTTGTATGGGAAATTTGGTATTCACAGAATCATGGAATGGCTAAGGTTGGAAGGGACCTCTGGAGGTCATCTTGTCCAACACTTCTGCTCAAGCAGAACCACCTACAGCAGCTTGCCCAGGACCTTGTCCAGTTATCTTCTGGATATCTCAAGGGATCAGGATTCTGCAGCCTCTCCGGGTAATCTATTCCAGTGCTCAGTCACCCTCAGAGTAAAAAAAGTGTTTCCTGATGTTCAGAGGGAACCTCCTGTGTTTCAGGCTGCGCCCATTACCTCTGGTTCTGTCACTGGGCACCACTGAGAAGAGTCTGGCTCTCTCTTCTGTGCACCCTCCCTGCAGGTGTTGATATGCATAGATGAGAACCCCCTGAGCCTTCTCTTCTCCAGGCTGAACAGTCCCAGCTCTGTTATATGTGAGGGTCTCCCATCCCTTTATCATCTTCGTGGCAGTTTGTTGGACTCTCTCCACTATGTCCATGCCTCTCTTGTACTGGGGAGCCCAGAAATGGACAGTCCAGGTGTGGCTCACCTCTGCAGAATAGAGGGGAAGGATCACCTCCCTCAACCTGCTGGCGACACTCATACAAATCAAATCAAATCAAATAGTAATTAATTAGTACCTCTTACGATTTGTATTCCATCATACCATCTGAGATAAAACCACATCTGACCTTCTTACACCTTCATTTTTCAAGCACTTGAAATCAGCTTCAGTCTCTGATCTCTTTTCAGCTCCTGCTAGACTTTTCATACGACCATATGCATAAGAAATCACAGTCTATAAGGACTGTATTGTTTTCAGTTTTGGGAGTTATATAAAACAACTGTTACCTATAGAAAAACAGTTTCTACACAGTTTCATTTGTTATGTATTATGGAAGTGCCCAGGACATACCCAAACACCTGTACAGATTTGTGCTAAGCTCCATATGGACAACTAAAAAGGAAGAGAGTTTGCCACGGCTGTACTTTTACATTAAGCAGCATCCAGGAGTGTTCCCAAGACCTACCATTCTGCTGGTACTTTGGGAGAACATTTCCTGGCATGCCTTTCACCTGTGCCCACTAGCACTTTCCCAAGTGACTCCTACACATAGCTCAGAAATCAGGGCAGGTGAGGGAGCACTCCCAGTGAGCTGTTTGCACGGGTGCTCCCTCCTTTGGATGCTCGTGCCGGTTTATAACACTGCTGCACACAATTCTGGGCCTGCTGACCTCACCGCCATAGTGTGGTCTCGGGCACATTTAAGTTACTGGTATAGGCATCACCTCTGCCTCTGGGTCCCATGATGCCTCTGGTGTGTGTGCCAAGATATGAACAGAGAAAAGAGGTTTTAGTGGGGAAAAAGCTAAACGAACACAGTGGGATAATAAAGTAGAGGTTATAATTCCTAATCAATACCAGGTTGAAGAGATTTGTAAATACCATAGCAAACATAAATTTAAGGAAGGGTTTAAAGGATAAAGTAATGGTGTTGTAAAAGTTTGGTGGAGTTGTTCTCTCTGCATACCAAGGTACTCCGAGAGAAATCATCACTGCTTGCAGGGCAGCAGCAAGAATTTGATATTCACATTGATGTCAGAACGCAATGGGGCATGAGGGCTCAGTAAGATAAGAGATCTATGTAACATTGTTATGAAGTTCTGACAAGATGTATCATTTACTGAAGTGGAAGTCATCACGCAGGGAGCCTAAGGGCCCATGCAGTTTGGTACAATATATGGCAAACCATAAGGCCTCACAAGTTTCCAACAAAGAAGTCATAAGTCATATCAATGTAACAAAAACCAGCTTAGTCTTGTAATTTGTGATTCTCTGGTGGTCAGCTAATACAACTGCGTATTATGTGTATTGTAGTTACATATATTTCTCAACACAGATTCAACACATATATATATATGTATAATAGATTAGATATTTAACATACCAAATTTAGGTAACTTTTCTTGTTTGGTTTATCAGTCTTAACAGCTTGTGTATTTGAAATGCAGAAATTTGTTTTCCTTCCAGACTTCTGGGAACAGAATTCTGTCTAAGGAGATGTTATTAAAAGCACATTAGTGCAAGGCAGTATTTAATGCAGAAGGGAAGAAAAAGGCAACCAAGCAACTCACTACTGTTGTCCGATTTCACGTGCCCCAGGCCACCCCCACAATGGATTATGTAGGTAGTACAGATCCTGATGGTTTTGTTTGCTTCTCACCCTTTTGTGAGACCAAATTGTGGTGGATTTGCTTTGAAGCAGAAGTTATTAATAAAAACACATCACCAGAAGTGCTGTTTGCCATGATTCAATCCACGGCACACTCTACAGTAACACCTAGAGGTTAAACTAGGTCAGATGATGATAAACTTATTTCCAATGAGCTGCTTGCTATATTTAATTGAATCATAGAAACACAGAATGACAGAATCATAGGTTGGAAAAGACCTCTAAGATCATCAAGTCCAACCATCCGCCCAACACCACCATCCCTACTAAACCATATCCTGAAGTGCCACATCTACACGTTTTTTGAACAGCTCCAGGAATGGTGACTGAACCACCTCCCTGGGCAGCCTATTCCAATGCCTGACCACTCTTTCAGTAAAGAAGTTTTTCCTAATATCTAATCTAAACCTCCCCTGACACAACTTAAGGCCATTGCTTCTCATCCTATCGCTAGTCACCTGGGAGCAGAAACCAACACCTGCCTCACTACAACCTCCTTTCAAGTAGTTGTAGAGAGCAATAAGGTCCCCTCTCAGACTCCTCTTTTCCAGACTAAACAGCCCCAGCTCTCTCAGCCGCTCCTCATAAGACTTGTTCTCTAGACCCCTCACCAGCCTCGTTGCTCTTCTCTGGACACGCTCCAGCACCTGAATGTCTTTCTTGTAGTGAGGAGCCCAAAACTGAACACAGTACTCCAGGTGCGGCCTCACCAGTGCCGAGTACAGGGGCACGATCACCTCCCTACTCCTGCTGGCCACACTATTCCTGACACAAGCCAGGACGCTATTGGCCTTCTTGGCCACCTGGGCACACTGTTGGCTCATGTTCAGCCGGCTGTCGACCAACACCCCAAGGTCCTTTTCTGCTGGGCAGCTTTCCAGCCACTGCTCCCCAAGCCTGCAGTGTTGCATGGGGTTGTTGTGACCCAAGTGCAGGACCTGGCACTTGGCTTTGTTGAAACCCATACAGTTGGCCTCAGCCCATCGATCCAGCCTGTCCAGATCTCTCTGCAGAGCCTTCCTACCCTCCAGCAGATGGACACTCCCCCTCAGCTTGGTGTCATCTGCAAACTTACTGAGGGATCACTCAGTCCCCTCATCCAGATCATTGATAAAGATGTTAAACAAGACTGGACCCAAAACTGAGCCCTGGGGGACACCACTTGTGACCGGCTGCCAGATGGATTTAACTCTGTTCACCACCACTCTCTGGGCTCGGCCATTCAGCTAGTTTTTTATCCAGTGAAGAGTACACCCATCTAAACCATGGGCAGCTAGTTTCTCCGGGCAGATGCTGTGGGGAACAGTGTCAAAGGCCTTACTAAAGTCCAGGTTGATGACATCCACAGCCTTTCCCTCATCCACTAGGTGGGTCACCTGGTCATAGCAGGAGATCAGGTTGGTCAAGCAGGACCTGCCTTTCATGCTGGCTGGGCCTGATACCCTGGTTGTCCTTCACATGCACAGTGAGAGCACTTAGGATGAATCGCTCCATAATCTTGCCTGGCACCAAGGTTACGCTGACAGGCCTGTAGTTCCTGGGATCCTCCTTCCAGCCCTTCTTGTAGATGGATGTTACACTGACGATCCTCCAGTCATCTGGGACCTCCCCTGTTAGCCAGGACTGCTGCAAGATGATGGAGAGTGGCTTGGCCAGGTCGTCTACCAGTTCCCTCAGCACTCTTGGGTGGATCCCATCTGGCCCCATGGACTTGTAAGTGTCCAGGTGGTACAGCAGGTCATTAACTTCTTCCTCCTGGATTATGGGAGGTTTGTTCCGCAGTCCTTCCCTATCTTCCAGCTCTGGGGGCTGACTACCCTGGGAATAACCAATCTGACTATTAAAGACTGAGGCAAAGAAGGCATTAAGTACCTCAGCCTTTTCCTCATCCTTGTTGGCAATATTCCCCCCCTGCGTCCAATGAGGGATGGAGACTCTCCTTGGCCCTCATTTTTTGTTGATGTGTTTCTAAAAACATTTTGTGTTGTCCCTTATAACTGTGGCCACCTTGAGTTCTAGATCACAGAATCACAGAATCACAGAACGGTAGGGGTTGGAAAGGACCTCTGTGGGTCATCTAGTCCAACCCCCCTGCCAAAACAGGGTCACCTACAGCAGGCTGCACAGGACCTTGTCCAGGCGGGTCTTGAATATCTCCAGAGAAGGAGACTCCACAACCTCCCTGGGCAGCCTGTTCCAGTGCTCCG
>Ga0065711_1032070_pt1 | contig 28117 bp, 8 predicted proteins | sample Hoacrofraction12_FD_59098 | JGI IMG/M metagenome (GOLD analysis project Ga0065711, IMG submission 59098) | Hoatzin crop microbial communities from Cojedes, Venezuela - Epithelial fraction 12 v2 (version 2) | ecosystem: Host-associated > Birds > Digestive system > Esophagus > Crop | place...
AAAAAAAAAAAAAAAAAAAAGGAAGAAAAATGAGGGCTATGTTATCTGAAATATGGACTAAAACCTCTTTACAATTATACAGTGTTTTCTACTGTTAGGGACTAAGTCCTAGCTTTCATTCTGACATTGGGTTGTATGTGAAAAGGTACTATGTCAGGAAGGATGCTGGAGTCACCCAGCCCTCAGAGAAGCAGTTGCTATGGCATTGCTATGGACCAGTGAGATCTACGATGTATGTCTGCATGGCAGGTAGCCACAGGGTAACTCACAGGACCTCCAGCCCCTTGGTTTGCAAGGAGGTTGGCTAAGAGGTGTGGGCGATGTTTGTTCTTCCCAGGTCACAGACAGTGCAAGGATTACTATTTTAAATGAGTTAGCAAGACTGGAAATAAGTATTCTTCAGAGATGTACAGAGAAGAAGGTGGTGCTCTTGTAGATGACACATGGCTTCTACACCAAAATGCTCTTTTAATTTAACCATAGCAAAATGAGCTACTATTCAAAATGAACACACAATTAGCTGATGTAATACTTTATCCCAATTCTTACTGCAACATCGTTATCTTAAAGGTGATGTTGATGAGCTACATGAGCCAAGTTAGGGTGTTTCATGCCAAATCATCACCTGCAGCAATGTTTCTTCACCTGTTGAGGCAACGAAAATTTATTTTCCTATCAGAATTTTAGAAATCCTTGTTCATATTATAGTTGCAGGTTTCTCACAACTATCCTTGTCTTTCCCTGTATTAAAGCCATTTGTAGCATCTATCATATATGGAATTTTCCTCTAACTACCCCCATAATAATTCTGGCAAGCTCCACAATGTACACAGAGGTCACTTGGTCTCTTCTGAAATGCAGCCACTCTTCAGTGGTAACATAACATACCTGTTATTGAAATACAGCAATAAAATCTCCACATCACTGGAAACTATAAATAAATATATCACACAGAACTTATTAATGCAGACATGAAGAAAGAGCTTTTGTGTATTTTATAGCTTGAAATGCTTTAAAATGAAAGCGTGAGCATCTGCTCCTTTCAGATTCACATGCACTGTTGCAGAAGGTATAACGAAGTGAGAGTAGAATGGATCTTTCAAACATTATGTTTAATTAATTGACAACAGATTTGCATAGCCACATTATTATTCTCAGTAGAAGGTGTTGAATACAATGCAGATAACTCTGTATTACTTCTGAGGAAGCTAAGAAAGAAATTTTTATGGCAGATCAACAGAGCAATATCTAATAAACCTACTAATTTCAAAACTTTGAACTGACAACCTGAAATTTTTTTAATTGTGTAAGCTCTTTTCTATGGCTCTTCAAGAAAATGTGTTTTGCCAATGAGAAGCAAATTTTTTTTTTCTCAGCTAAATGTTATCCAGATACCATCAAAACAATGTATCAGCTTAAACTCATGATTAAATCAATTTGTTTATAAGCATAATTCGTATCAAAAGGACCAGGAACTTACTAGGCCTTTAAAACTGGGGCATTTAGACCCAAAACAAGTCCTGCACTTGAGCAGGAACTCCTTTCTCCAAAACAGGAGGGGAGACCAGCTAAAGGATTACCTTTGACTATGCAAAAGCACTGCTGCCTGGTGTTTTGAAGGGAAGGGGGCATGTATCTTCAACTTACCCCACTCAGCAGTCTACTGATATAACAGGACTAGGGGTTAAGTTTCTCAAGAGGAAACAGGGAGTCATAAAACTCATGCCACAGTCAAGTTGGAAAACCTCAGTCTCGCACACGCTGTTCTTCATGTCCACTTGTTTCTCCTCCCTTTCCTTACAAACCAAGCAGAACTGACTGCCATCAAGCCTCCTTCTGCAGTACTACTTACAGCTCTATTGTACATACTCTGTTTTCAAGCATTTGGCCTGATATTCTTGACTGATAAAATAATGGAAGGATCCACCTCATTTCTCCGTGCCCCTCAGAACCCTGTAAGCTGTCTCTCCTGCTTTGGTTGTTTCTGTACATGGTGCAACACAACATGCGAGTCACACTGCAGTCACAAAATGGCAACTTCTGTTTTTGCCAGCCAACACCCTCTGTACCAGCCTTAAAAATTCCACTGGATTTTGTGGTGCAGATGAACTGTTTTACTGGGCTTTAATAATTCGGAGTCCCTATCAGTGAGCCAGCAGAATGCCATACTTCAACAAAGACCATCTGGTACATTACTGCTGGATCTTACCTTCAGAAATGACCATTTCCTGATGCTTCTGCAGGATGAGTAGTATTTTACAATGCCGTTCATGCTGCATTTACGAAGGAGCAATGCTTTGTAGGTCTCCTTCGGTTGCACCAGATAAAAAACACCTAATGCAGTCTTTCTCCCAAAAAATCATCTGTATTTGCTATATCCCATACATTAATTTATATGTAAAATAAATTGTGAGGCTCTCCAAGTTGCAAGTTGGGCCTGCACTATTTTTTCACCTGAGTGAAAAGCCGATTGATCAAGTGGACCAACAGACATCGGAGCTCTCGAACCAGGTGCAAAAGATGCCTGATCATGATGCTGGGCCTGATCTACCCCACTGGACTCAGGTATTCTCACTTTGCTGCCAATATCTGATGTAGACCTGTGTATTAAGAAAGAAAAAAATAGAAACTTTTGTCATTCTGATACACAAATCAGATTCATAGGCCTATATATGCCTACCACCTATAGTATGACAAGCCAGCTGGGAACGAGCTATCTGATTTTGCTCTGGCATGACAGAATTTTGGAGAACAACTGGAGAATAAGTCTGCAGAAGTCTGAGAACAACTTCTTTAGCCTGGTCGCTACTTTGCCACAGCATGTTATTACCATTGCATAGAGCCTTTTCTTGCTGCTTCAAACAAATGCTTGTGACATGCAACACAAAAACCCAAGCTTCCCCCCATAGTTCATCAAAACAAGATTGTAGACAACACCTAATTACTACAGTTCATATGACAAGGTATAGTAGGAGGCTACTATGGTAAGTAATGTTAACTGCACTTGGGAAGTGCTAACATCTTTTGAAATGGTGTGTCCCAGTTGCTTTAGAGCTAAAATGTAATGGATGAACAAGAATTCATGGTCAGTGTCCGTATACTGAGTATTTGGACACAGTTACAATATCATTAGCAGCCACAAAGTTTCCTTTGGCCTCGGGCTCCACAGCAACTCTCAGCAGGCCTGCAGTGCCTCGAATTGCACTTGACATCAGGCAGTTCCTACCAGCACAGCACTGAAGGCTAAATGAGTTCATCCACCACAGAAGTGTGAAAATTCCTTGAAATACATTTTATAGAGTGCCTTTTCGTGAGGAAGAGGCAAAATGTATGCACTGAGCTAAGGCAATCAGACTTTTGCACGTATTTGGCTTCAGAAACATAGGTATGAGATATCTCAATGCCAGGCAGAAATCCCTGGACCCGGGGTACTGAGGAACATATTACAATTCATCCATATCCTGTTGCAAGTCCTTACAATAGAGAAAAGAAGGGAGAATGACAGGGTGAATTATCTACCACACATCTGCAATACAATACGCCATTATGCAAGTCGAGACAAAGCATGTTTTTAAAGAAATCCGAGCCTGGATTTCCTAATTTTATTGAAACTGATTAGCTTATAGAAGAGAAAATTCATTGTTATTCCTTTCCTCTGTGTTAAAATGAAATAAACCCAACATGTTTCTAATTTCATGAATGTGTCTTTGTAAGTGGCTTGTAAGTGCCCCTTCAGGGTTTGCCCCAGTTCTTATTACAACAGTGGTTTTTACAGATCATACCTAAAATAAAACAACAGATAAATACCTCCTGAGAGAGGCAACAGCCACGGGACCTGTTCTGGGAGGGACAGGAGGAGGAGGAGAACCCATTACCATCTCAGGAAGCTGAGAAAATCTGTAAGCCTGTAAAGGAGAAGAATAAATATTTTCTGAAACACCAATAGATCTCACTCAAATTAAAAAACAGAAGAAAATCAGAAATTAAATACCTGCTTTGCATGCCAGCCAACAGAAAGTTAACTTTTTGTGGTATCATTAGTAATTGCCTTTTATGTGAGAATTTACAGTGCTTGGATGATTTTAGGACGTGGAAGAAAACATGAACAAATGAGTTCAGAGCCAAGATGAAGTCTAATTAAAATAAAATGTATTAAACACTGTCTCTGTGACATTTGTAACCTTGCTGGCAAAGCAGATCTGTTATGATTATGTGAGACTTAACAGCTGCTTTGGACCCACAGGAAAAAGATCTCAGTATTTTCACTTCCTCCAGAAACAGAGTATTTTAAAGATTCAGAAAGCATCCTCAGAGCAGCATCTAGTGAAGTGAAGCTGCCTGTGAGCAATGCATCTTTCAGCCTTGAAGAGATGAAAAGAAAATTCTTCACAAAAACCCCAAGATCTTTAACTTTCTAAAGCAGTAACGAAGATCTCAAACAGTTCTGAAAAAGCAGAGGAACACAGGACCAACCCACTAAGTCACAAAATTAAGCATCTTGCCCATAGTAATTTTGGATTTCATCACTAATACATGTGAAGAACAAATAATCATGTGCATGAAACCCACGGCACCCAAGATATGACATGTAGGACAAAATTTCTCTTCTAATTTCTTTGTACTGCTATAGATTAGAGGTCATAATTTTGCTAGATATACTTAAAGACAGAAGGATGATATCTCTCTAGCAATTCATTGACACTTTTCTTCAACACGTTGTGTTTTTTGGTGTTTTTTTTCCTTAATTATGCTTTTGTTGATGATGCTTCAGAGCAATGCACTGGATTAAAGACAAGATTAGAGCAATAGCAAATAACAAGTTATGTGGAGGCTGTCCAGTACCAAGACATAGGCATTTTGAAAAAAGCTGGAGTCCACAGTCCAGTGGTGAGACTTTTGGCCTCTAAACGAGAGGTATTTGGTTTAGCCAGACAAGCTCCCTCTACAAACAGCAGAGAAAGCTAAAAACAAGTTACCATGGGATGAGTCATTCTCTATCCCTCGCCTGTAGAAGGAGCCTACAGGATTTACATGATTAGCTCAGACTGAACACCTACATTTAGGTTTGAATTTGGCAATATAAATCCCACACAAAATATCAAAAACCACTCACTTTCACTAATCATCTTTAAAAATTACGCATTTAGACAGTGTTCATATACCTTTTTTCTCAAATACCTTAACACAGAGGAAAGGTAACTTATCAAATATGGACTTTTGATGTCAGTGTCTCTAAGTGAAAAGCAATCCAGACCAAGCATCATTCTCTTGCCTCTCGCTGCCACGCCTTTTAAAGCAGGGTAGAGTCCCTCAAAGGCATGTCTGTGAAAATAATTTTTCCTTTCATGCCATCTACAAAGTCTCCTAATATTTAGTTTCACCATGCTACAATGGTATTTAAAGAATTACTGTATTTAGGTGGAAAAAAAAATCTACAAAGGCAGTGGTAAATTTCCTAGCCAGGGGTTGGAAATACTGATTTTTAATGAAATAACTGTATAGAAAAAACAAATGCTATTTGCACCAAAGAAAACCTCAATTAGATTTCTCCTAATAGCGCTGGACTTGAAATGGTCCGCAATGTCTCTTCTGCATCTGAAAAGCTGGCAGTGCTCTCACAGGCTGAACCGAACACTTCCTTCTGGCTCCCCAAGCCTTTCATCCCACATCTTGCTCTCAGCATATGTTTGTACCAAGTATGAAATTTTTTTCCCCCCTACTTTAAAGGAACAGCACATGAGCTAGTGGTCGGTGACTACAGATACTGTTGGAGTGTAACAGGGTAGACAGAGACACAGAGGTAGGTTTGGGGTTTCTCTTGTGTGTTAGTGAATGTGCTTTGGAACACGGACATCAAAGGAGACATTTTAAGGGATCTCAAATAACAGTTCACAAACGTGCTATGACTTGCATGGAAAATTTTGGGCAAAGAAGTAAAACAGAAAATCGAAGGACTCATTTTGCATCATAGGAGATGAACAATTTTGAATGAGTGGTGATATTTTGCTAATGGCTGGCCAGAGAGAATCCTATTAAAGTGAAAACTCCTTTTACGAGATCTGCTACACCATGCTGAGGAACGGTCCATCCTGGGGGACGGCAGTCAGTCCTCTTTGTGCTGAGCTTCCACAGACACCAAAACTATTACGAGAGGGAACTCAAAATTTCTAGAATTTCTCCAATGCGTCGGGGCATTAGTGTTTTCCTACACACAGCATATAAATGGAAAAAAATATTCAGAGGCTAAATTAAACCAAAACCAAAGGTTTACTAAAGAGGCCCATCTGTTATAGATTTAGATGAGCCCTTAGGTTCTAGGCTAACTCGCATCTTCGTAGAAATAAAGTCACTTCACTGAAATTCATGCACTGTTGTAAATCTGCTCAGGAAAACAAACCACCTGATTTCACAGAAAATTTGCCTGATTTTATTCTTCAAAATGAGTTTATCCTTTAAAAAAAAAAATTGCATCACTTCTGTTGTTCATCAAAAAAAACCCAAAAAACAAAACAACTTAAAAAGAGAAACATTCTGCATGGATTCCAAACTCTGTTTTGCTGAAAAATGAGGACTTAAGGCTCATACAAAGGCTGTAACAATCACTGGCAGAAGTAATCAACTTTGAGATTCAGGACAGACTGCACAGGTACCAGACTGCAGACCCCATGCCACACTTTAAGGAAGAAATGTCAGTGAAAGCATCTGTTGTGGCTAAAACACTGACAATTTAAAAAGCAAACCAGTGAAGAATTTTAAAAAGTAGTAGCACAGTTTAGCAGACAAACTTCAGCCTTTGGGCCCAAGAGACATATAACAAATCCTCTGGAAGATAAAGGCCAGCCACCAGCAGACACCTGCACTTGTGTCTTCTACAACCCACAAAAGTCTAAGGTACCACCTGTCAAGATGCAGGAAAGAAAAGTTAAATCAGCACACAATATCTAAAGTCTAAAGGAGACACTTTGCAGTTGGCTTTAAGGCTACATTTCCCTGGTTGCAATACTAAAATATTTTTACCACCTCCAACTTACAGATGTATTTGTCTTACGTAAAATTATTCAATGTTGCCTTCTAATTACAGAAATATCCATCTCCTTACATCTCAGTATAGGAATTAAAAGGGCAGTACCTTTGTTTACTCATTGAATGATTTAGCTAATTTGATTATTAAATTGCAATCTAGGAATAATGCAGACTTACTGATTTCAGTTGGATTTGGTTTTGTTTCGCTAGCTGTCATGTTTCATACTTAGATTAGTAACTGTCATTGAAAGTGGCTGAACTTCGGTGAAATATTCTGGCTTTATCTCTGTTAAATGAAGAGAAGCTCAGAGGACTTGGATCCATTACCAGTCACTCAGCCTGCAAGCCTGTCCATCAGTGCCTGTTGCACAGTGCTAGGTCTTACCTTGGGACCCAGAGCTCTGTTACTCTCACTCCTCTTTCCAGAGCACTAAAGAGGAGAGATAGGAACTGGTCCAGCCTTGTAATAAAGAGGTGCTTTTTATTCCCTGGCCATAGCTCTGTGCTCGACTCAGCTGCATGAATTTCCAAAGCAGTAACGTGATCTGCCAAGGTACAATGCTGGCAATCAGGGTCGTGTAATACACTCAACGCTGTAACTCCACTCTTCAGTTCTAGTATACCAGCCGGATGACAAGGACCCAGCCAATTGTTGCTCATCCCATTTTTAGAGGCTCCAGAACAACACTAAGAGTTTGCATTTTACAAGCTTTTCTCTGCCAGGAGAAGGCACAAGCTCCACATGAAGGACTCCTGTTATCACAGGTGACCCATGAGCAGTTTGACAGAGAGGCATTCCCTCACAAGAGCTACAGAGAATCTAGGTATTAATGCTAGCAAATATAACAAAAAACAAAAAACAAAAACAAAACCAAAAACAAAACAAAACAAAAAAACCACAGAAGGCCTCAAAAGGAAAAAGAAAAAGGAAAAAAGTTGCATGCACACTATGGAGAGATACACAACTGGACTAGCCAAGAATTTGACTGCAAAATCCAGGATCCATAACTTGGAGGAGACCTGAAGAAACACAAGTCGAAGAGTGGTTCTGGTTCCCTGAAAGCATATGGCACAGAGGGAAACACCGAGATGGAGATTTGCATGCAGATTTTTGCTGTTTTGCCTCAATCTCTTTACCATTTGTGAGAATGTCTGCGCTAGAAAACTTACGGAGCACTTGTATCACCTCTGAAATGCCTTTGCAATACTAAAACCTAAAGTTGCACTGAAGTTACTGGAAAGTTTGTGGGATCTTGTAAAAAGTTGAGTCTAGTGTAACTGGACTGCAAAGAGCCAGATCTCAAAAGAGAGTGATGAGCTGAAGATCCAACGGTAAAGGCAGTATCTGCATTTGCTCCATCTAAGCAGGCAAAAGGCTTTTGAAACCAGATTTTGAATTATAATAGCATTGTTAACATTTACTTTTAATTGCTACTAAGAACTGAATTTTAAGAAAGGGCAAAAATAAATAACTGCTGGTTTGCATCCTCCTCCATATAACAAACATCCCAGTACTCAGGTACCTCTCATCCTCAAAGCTACTGAATTTTAAGAAAGGGCAAAAATAAATAACTGCTGGTTTGCATCCTCCTCCATATAACAAACATCCCAGTGCTCAGGTACCTCTCATCCTCAAAGCTGCTGGGGGCTGCTCACTCACCACTCGTCTCACTCACCCCAGACACCTTCTCTGCCTGTCAGCCAGCCCACTCCTGAGCGCTCCCCTTTGCAGCATCTCCCCCAGCGCTGCTGAACAGAGGTATCTTGGGCAGACAAACAGCCGCTAAAGTGCTGAGAGCAGTAATTCTTCCATGTTTTTCCTACCCACAGGTCACTTCCCACAAGTCTCAGCTGGATATTTTCAATTCCAATCCCCCGTCCCCATTTGAGAACAAACCAGTAAATGGTTTAGTTAAAGTACAGCTTGTATTCATGAAACTAACACACAGAAAACTATGAATTAACAGCCCTTATCCATAGTCCAGCGGCCTGTGTCTATCCTAATCTGTGATGATCTGTTTTCTTCAGGGAACTTTCTAACACTATCTTCAAAATGCCAGAAAGATAAAAAAATGCTTAAAAGTCCTAAAAATGTAGATGATTTAGAAGAGTAATGAGTCTTAGAAAAAAAAATAGTGAAGCATTCACCAAAAAAGTATGGCTATTAAATTTTTTAAAAATCAGTCGCCATATAATATTTTCAATTTCGTTTTAGAAAGACTCTCTGAAGTGTCAAAGTAATTTGACTACCCATTAGCTGTCTCTTAAGCTTGTAATCGAATTCTAACCATAAAATATGATTATAAGCTGTATTAAGTTCATCAGACCAATTTCAAAGTGCCAGAAATAGCCTTTAGCATGATTTAAATAGCACCACCGTGAACCTTTGCAGGCAGTGCCACTGGCTTTCAAATACATTCAGAATAGTTGAGAAGCAGCATCCCTTAATGTATTTTTTTTGTTGTCATAGAAGGAACTCATAGTAATAGTTATTTTGAACTGAGGACATTTTTCTGCATTATTCTCTTATTCTAATCAGAGTAAGGGACTCCGCTTGAAATGCATTCTTTCAAAACAATATTCATTACTGACCAAAAATGCCTTAAAATTAACAACTTTTCACACTCATATTGATAGATGGACTATTTCTCATCTGAAAGCAGTCATCCCTTATTTAGATTTTTACCTAACATATGAGAAGGAAAATATTTTGTTGAGTTTCACAATACTATGTGTAGGAATTCAGGGGTGGTTTAACATGCCGATGGTGTGCACAGTGCTACTGTGACTGCTGTCTAGATACCTACAAATTTCCATTAACAATTTGCATCCGTGGATTTCAGCTCTTAATTTATTTATTACTTCTGTGAAGTAAGGACATGTTAGCTGGAATCTGAGGAGAGAAAAAGCGGGATAAAGATGGACTAACATAAGGTCAACCAGGAAACCTGTGGAATTAAACCATCTCTAGAGTCCGAAGTCGACAGCTATAACTGCAAGACTGTCAACAACAGCCCACATTCTAGGTCACTCTGGTTATCACACTTGGTTCCCCGCCTTGCGATGATGCTCTTCAGTGACGGACCTCATGCAGAAATGTTGAATGTTTCATATTCAGCTGCCTACACAGCTGTTCTACAAAACCAGATTGCTTCCTAATGTGCGTTCAGTGAATAGGAGGAGATGTGCAAACAAGTTCTTGATTTGTTGAACAGCCTGGAGCTTAGTGCAGGCCATTCTTTCAAGTACAATTTAGACAAGACAGCCTTGCTGCTAAAATAGACACTACGAGCCCTCATGCAAGAGATGGGTATGAATAAGCATACGTATGTATACCCCACTACTCATACTTATTTACTGTAAGCATAGCTTTACGTTTGGTGTTAAGCATGTAAATGCTTAAACAAATTTTAAAAAATGTGTCTCAGAGTAGAAATATCTTTATGATATTACTAAAGAGAAGTTTCACTTACTGGTCTTGGTAAACTGTACTGATACATTTCTGGTCTGTATGTGGGTACCCACTGTACCCCCCCTCTAGATCGGGTCATGGTACCAGGAGCACTGGTCACAACCTCCGAGTAGGGCAAGTGCGGTGCTGAGCTGTACGCCTCCTGCCTGCTCTGTCCTCCGTGGCCCGCAGAGGCCAGGCTGAAAGCCTCTTCCAAGAGCATATGCATCTGCTGTCGAACCTCATCAATGGAGGGCTGAGAACTTAAAGTTGAGGTCTCCGAGTGGCCTTTGGCCTGACGGGACCTGGCGTAACTCCGAGGCTCGTTGACACGGTCAACATTTGTTTCTTCTATAATTTCAGGCTCAGTCTGTTGGATGGAATAAAAGCATGTATACGTAAAAAGCTTTACGAGACAGTATTTGTGCTGCTTCACACAAAACATTCTCAAACACAGATGTAACATATACCAAGTCGGGAATTGTGACAATATAGAGGCATGACAAATATTGGAAAGGAGTGATATGATGCAGGCGAGTGTAACAGCCAGGGACTCAAAGACCCATTTACATCCTCCATTGTTTCCTGCAAAAACTAGCAGGGACACTCTGTAGCGGACTAAATTGTCAGTGATTCACTTTAAAACAATTAGAATTAATTTTTAAATTCTTTTCTTAGTTGTTAGTATGAATGGGAGTATGACTGTGCCAGGAGGAGTATGGCTCCCTAAGTAGTACCATCACTATGAAGGACCCCTTACAAGGGACAACTTGTTACAGCTACAGGGACTGAAATTCTTTTGTCCATTCTCACATGTACAGATTTCAGAACAATTAAAGTTTAGGAGTTTTCCTGAACTTTCTAGCCCAGCAAGGACCACAAACAACAACACCACAAATTAGGTCCTGTCCCTTGTGGAAAATACCCTGACCCCGCTTGGTCATCTTTCCTAGCCACCGAACAGTAGTTACACAAATTTTATCCAAAACTAATGTGGGAACAGTGAACAATGCACATACTCTAATGAGCAGATAGTACTCATAGAGCGTAACTTGAAGGGTTACTCCTAGGGTAATTCCTTCTGTACAGATAAACACAAACAGAAATCACCCCCCTGATTTTTTTGCCTGTAACTCCGAAACAGAAGAAAAATCATGTTACAAGAACTTGACAGTGAAATACCTAATTTCATCTACCTACTGTAAGATAAGTTTTACAAGGTATAGTTTTAAAAGATACATGTTAAACAGGAAATCTGAAAAAACAACCACCTTCTAATTCTTTAAATATCAGTAAAATAAATTCAAGATGCGAAGATAACTGTAATGAAGAATAGGATATGTACTTCCTTCTACATATAGCATGTGGTTAGAATTATGTTAGCATTTCAACTAGCCACAAATAAAAGAAGGCAAAAGGATGTTCTTATTAAAAATTCCAGCACTGCCCTGATAATTTACTTGAGTGCTCTGTAGCTCCTGCTGTGGCATACTTTTTTTTCCATGTAATAGTGCAATAGTGTTCTATATACCTGATTAGACAAGCAACTATGCCCCCAACCTTTTGCAAGGTATGTATAGTCGTATATATTATAGGACAATCATAGTACATATTTCTTTATCTGCAGAGTCAAATATCAAAGTGACTTTCTTCTTCTGTTATCAGCCATTCAGAGAAGAGTTACATGGTTAGCGTAAAAACCTGACAATAGATTTAAACAAAAGGTCTTAATTTGTTTTCTCTCTTAGCTGTTATAAATAAAGTTTTATTTTGTATTAATGACAATACAGCAATAAAAAAGGAAAATGAAAACAATAATTAATCATTTCAATACTAGAATTTAACTGTGATTTATACTTTTGTATTTATGCGGTATATTATCCAGATTCAAAACCACAAACCCAACTTCAGGCTTCCTAAGTGGTACACACATCAGACTGGAGGAGTAACAGCACAAAGTTGCCTTAAACGGAAACTTCATTTTCTTCCTGCACTTTGATTCCATTGTTATCTGTGTTGTTACAGGGTAGAGTAAATAAAAATCAGGTAAATTTTAGAAGCCTGACTATAAAATGCAAAAGTAGTTTGTGTGTAATAAGTGCAACCAAAGAGCCTCTGAAATCATACTGTCTCAACTGGATGATTAACAACCATGGCTCTACTATTTCCTCATGACTGTAAAAATGTCAGTGAATGGAATCCCACAAGAGACCTATTAGTACCTAGTGCTGAAATAAATCGGATTCTCTTCTACAACCCCCTTGGTGAAGCCATTAGACCTCTATAGTATGTCTCATATACATTGTATAAATAAAGGATGCATATTAGCAGTCAACATTAAGTCAGCTTTGATACATCAATACGAAAGTTGGCATGAAGATTTTGGAGGAGAGTGGTGACCATTACTTTTCCTCAAGTTTAAAAATTTATTTCAATTCATTCTGTCACTTTCTGATGTATGTCATTTGCTTTCCTACCGATGGAAACATGTAAGTGTCATAAATAGATGCCATTATTCGTTGACATTACTGTTATAAAAATCCATATATTGTTCATACACCATTACTGTATAATACAAGACACTGGAATGATGTGAAGAAGAAAAAGAAAGTCCTGAGAGACAGACTTTGTACTCTTCTGGCATAACTGCTGCTGCAACTATATCAGTAAAGTTCTTCATGTGAACATTAATCCATACCCTTTTTGAGGAGTTGCATTAATTTAACTGTATCAATAAAATTATATCAGTAAATTCTTCTTTATATTGATCTTAGATATGTATAATAAGTTAAATTTCTTCCTTTTAAACCAAAACCAGCCTAAATATTTTCTGCCCTATTATAAAGCTCATTAGCAGCCTAGAGGTTCTAGCCTCTTTCATTATAGCCTTTGCTGCACTCATCATTGTGAACGTGTTGGAAGTAATAAACATGTTAATAAAGTCTCCTTAATCTACTTGCTAGGTGATGATACTAAACCTTGTTGGGATTATTTAAAATTGAAAGGCAGGTACTGTTCAATAATAATCTGTTTATAAAAGATGCTATAATGGCAAATAATATACTCAGTACATCAAACAGTAGAATGTACATTCCAAAATCATACAAAAAGCTATGTATTCTGCACAGACAGGTATGTAACTATTGACTTCATATCCTGACCAGTGTTTAGCTCTGAGAAACAGAACCATGCTTCAGAGACATATCACATAAAATATTATTACAGGGAAGGAAATATTTTTAGAAAACCGTAGTTGGAATATTAGAAAGGGGAACCATATTAAAAAAAATTCAATAGTATTGAATGGCAGATTTCTGAGCTGTTACTTCCCTCTCTGATTTAAAGGACAAGGCAAAATCAAGCAGATCATAAACTCTCAGGATTTGGTTGTGCATATCAGTCTAGGAGTCCTTAACGAGTTTTCTTCAAGAATCTGGGGAGTCTTAGTCTCTTTTCTTAAGAAACAAAACAACAACAACAACAAAACCCACAAACCACACATCCCCCAAAAGAACCAAAACATAAACAACTTATCATGGTTGGGAAGATAAACCTCAATAAATAACCTGAACATACTGGTAACAGCTCGAAAAATAATAGAAAACAACTTCTTAATCTTAAAAAAAATCTCATGACTTGAAGCCAATATGGGCTATTTGCTTCATTAATTTGATCATTTGAAACCGTTTATGAAAGATTAATTTCACCATTCATCGGTGGGACTTACTGCTAAACAATCTGGGAGGAAGAGGCTAGCAGGAGTCCGAGAAAGCTGAAACTTTTAGAACGACAAGGGTGATGTCAAAAAATGGTACAAGATGTTACTAGATAAGAAAAAAAGGACACAAGATTCAGCATATAAAACAGCCCTTTTTCAGAGCCCTTTTTCACCCATTTTCTCAGGTCAGATTTACAGAGGTGTTTAGTTGCACCCTTGGTGAGATCCATATAAATTCCATGCATAAATATAGATATAAGTGCCTGCCCATGGGTATCCTGGGAGACCAAGCCTGTCAGACGCTTGGCACAGCTCCGAGGAACCGCAAATGGGAGTGAGGGAAACCAGCCCACGCTGCAAGCTGAGGCTTGGGAACTAAATTTCAATATTCTGTCCCATTTTCCCCTGGCATTCAGAGTTGGAAGAGGTGTGCAGTGAATCTGCAGCGCATCGGGCAAAAGGAATTTTATGTAACTTATCAGTAAAAGAAGACAGTGCCACGGACACCTTGCCCAACTACAACCTTAAAAGAAGGGCAAAAGCAAATGTGTATGATGTGCACAGATCTCAGAGTTTATCATTACTTTTAGGACATTTCAGAATCTGCATAAACTCATTAATCTACTTTCAAGGGTTTAAACAAATTTTCTTCATTTTATATATAGCATACACAATATATTAAAATATATTTTAAAAATCTTTTGTTAACTATTACAGCATATTAATTTTGAACTAATAGCAGGAGGCCATGCCCGCTCCCAGAATGTTTTGAACATTCATTTTAGGAATATATCACCTATGAAAAACTACCTTTTATTACCATATTAAAAAAACATCTCTTCTTGCTTTCTTGAAACACATGTTTTTCAGGATACTGAGGGTAGGCTGGCTTGACAATGTTTTTATTATCTAAGAAAGCTCCAATAATAAAGGAAATATGTAAGTGGGGTAAAAAAAAAAAATCTTTTTGCAAAATGTAAAACCTATTTTAACAGGTTATACTGTTCTTTTTCCAGGCTACAGTGATGTATTCTAATGCCTCAGAAAGCAGTGAACCAGTCATACCATTCACATGGCGCAACATGACTCATTCAATCTGATGGGAAGTGTCTAAATGCAGGAACTCATTTAACAAATCTGACACCTACAACATGCCCCGAAGAATTCTGAAAAAGATTTAAACTTTCCTGAACACATCTCCTGACCTTCACCTTCCTAAAAACACATCCCTGGCAGCTGAGATAGTTAACAATTCAGCCCTACACAAAATGCTTGTCATCTACAGTTTAGAGGATGAACAACCACCAGATAAACTTCCTTATTTTCCAGAATGGTTTAGACCTTTTCCAGGGACTGACCTTCACGGATGGCTGAGCTACAGCATTCTGTCCACGTGGAGAAGGATTGAAAAAATTCTGTGTTACCCCAGTGTGGGGATTATTTTTATCCTCATTCTGGGTGCACATAGTGTCAACTCACACCCAGACTATGTCCAGACTACACAAGACGACTAATCTAGCCTTGTGTTGGCAGTGTGAGTTCCTCGGACCATAAATCAGCATCTCCTCTGGCTGGGTACGACGTTTACCTGTTCAAAACTCTCCTAGTTCTGATATAGTAAGAGGACAATATCTGTTCCTAGGGGATTTCCACAAAACACTGACATCTGGACTTAAGTGAAATTCCCAGAAGTTGGTTGTCATTCTTCTGAATCAAGACAGCAGCATCAGGGGTACAGAACAGAGGATTTTAATGTCAATGAAAATAAGCTTAGCATCATTTAAGTGGCTTAGAAATCTAAATTCAAAATTTAATACTTTGTCAAATAATGAGTTTCAGGGCAAATATTTTGTTTGCATTTCAGGCTGTAAAATGATGTGCGACTATAAAGCACGTGAAAGAGTCTGTGCTCTGAGTATCCTGAGCCTTTTTCAGGATGATGAGTACACATAATGTTCTGTAACATTAAATACCCAATGGCACTCTGGCTTGAAGTTCATCAATAGTTAATCAGTTTTAGGAGTAAGTTAAGACTTTGCCGAACAAATTTCACTGCATATATCTGATAAACTTACATCATATCCGCTGTTACGGATTCCACGCCTAGGTCTTTCTCGAGTCACAAGAAGATCCATCTCAGTTTCTCCTGGGCTAGGACTGTTCAAAGACTGCCTGCTTCTGTATACCGAGTTCTTCATTGGTTGCCTAGAAAACATGAAACAAGAAAAGAGTAAAACAAAAGAAGAAAAACCGACAGGCAGCAGTTTTCAGTACTTGCCTTTATTCTAAAATGATGAGGTTCATAAAAATGCCATTTTATTACAGAATATACTTTCTATGTATATATATGTATATACAGAAATCAGTAACGTCATTAAGAGATCATTAATTTTGTTTGCTGTTAAAGAAAATAAACCTACATAAAAGTCATGGACATCATGTCTTAGAGATTATCAGATGAAATATGTCCCAAGAAGATATCAGAACCCTTTTAATCTCAGCTGATATGATTCAAGTTCATAAAAAAATAAATGGGGGCTATTATCAAAAAATAATAGGCCCTCCCACACACTCAGATGGGGAGCAGAGATTTTGGTTGCTGATCCTGAACAACACGAGAGAAGTGGAATAACACTCCACTGATACTAGCACCCAGCAAAGTGAATGGGAAGAGAGACAGGAGTGGGAGGGAACTGCTTGCAAGATGCTGTTTTTAAATAGCCAGTTTGATAACTGGCCACAAGTTCATCAGAGCTGTAGTCCCAGACATTAAACGGCTTCCAGCAGAGCTCTGAGCAGTGCTGGGGCAAAGGCATCCCCGGGCATTGAGCTTTCACCACTGTCTGCTCAGAAGCAAGGGAAAGCAAACGTACTAGAAAGAGAGCATATAACTCAATGCCCAAAATATCCTGTAATCTTTCCAATGCAACCATTTCTTTCCTTGTTATTGGTTATACAAAAACAAATACCATATTTCTCTGTAAGATACTGAGCACATCTGTACATAAACTCTTCAGCAGTGATTGCCAAATCGTGATACAAGAACTTCGTGCTTCAGCAAGCTGCATCTTTTAAGAAGGCTACATCTAAACCAAAAAAATTTAGGAGATGCTGTTCTCATAGTGTATCTGGCTGTCAGTAATTTTCCTGAAGAGTTGAAAGCAGAAATTTAAAAGGGGAATATTGAAGGGAGAAGGCTTTGGTGGCTTTTCCATCATTCTACGCTTGCCAAGTAACGTGAGAGAAAATGCAATCCTGTGCTAAGATTTGATTGAAGGGAAAAAAATTCTTCCATTAAAGCGACCCTGTGGCTCAGAGCTCTATTTGAGTTAAGAAGTGGGATAAAAATAAGGTCTCCAGAGTTTTTAATGTTTGGGACTGCCTGAACTGATTACAAAGAGATCTACTCCAATATTTGCGATATTGAAAAGCCTAGGATCATTTCTGTAAGTGACGTAAGAGGAAACCATGTGAAGCAGCCTCCATTCCACTCAGCAATTACACAGACTTCATGGTTTAGCCTCTCAAGAACCATCAATGAAAAGACAACACAGTTGAAATGAACTCACTGATAAGAAGAAATAATTTTTCAGATAATACAGATTTGGTTAACAGAACTTTTTGCCTTGACAGATTAGAGCAGCAGAAACTGTTTAGAGAAATCCAGAAAGCCAGACATTTGCATGATCAGATAGATTATATGGTAGGACAAAAAAAAAAAATATCAATATCACACTTCTGATTAAATTAAGTACTCCAGCATGTGCTTTATTTTAACACAACTTTCAAAAAATTCTGTGTGTCTTTTAATCATAGATCTCCATGCACATGTTTGAAAGTCCCAAATGCACTGCCAAAGCAGAAGACAAGCAGAGGTTTTAGAATAAATTTCCCCTATAAATGTAATACTGAATAAATTAAAGTGCCTTATCTTGTTTCTTCCAAGACTATACTGCCAGTATTACCAGAAAACATGGGGAACTAGGTTATGCTAAAGCTAATCAGATCTGACAACCTTTATGTTCCTACATTAAAGGTCTCTAAAATTTCATACATGTTTTACAATAGGTCCGTAAATACTTAGTTGAAGCAGTTGTCACATATTTTTCTAAGGGATTCAAATATACAGCTCTCTAATACATGCAGATTCTTGACCTGATTACAAACTATTAAAGAAAAACCCAGAATAGTGCATATCATCAGTAGGCTCTTAAAAATTGTCTTGAGATTGCCAATTAGCTCATTTAAGAAAGTTTTACTAATGAGAAAGGAGGTATGAACGCTAACAACTGGCATTCAAATAGGTTAGCAAGTGCCTTTTGGGAACACAACTGGAACGTTTTAAAACATGAATTTTATGGTACAGATGACTCAAGGGTACTAAGAGCACAAAGCTGTTTGTTCTTGAGCAGATCAAATTATTTAGTGGCAATGTTTTGTAAATGACTTTTAAATACAATTTAAAACAAATCCAAACTGTAAAGGTGATCTTTAATAACGTAATCAACTGCATCTCTATTTTCTGATATATTTTGGAAATACTGTAATAATGTGATTTAAGTTAGTGCAATACACACAAAACAGAGAAGAGTGGAATAGACTTTTTCACTTGCAGTATTATTCAAGGTTTGCCTCCAGTAGTACGCCATTTTAGTTATCTTATTTTTAGTTAGAAAAATGAAGACAATAATGCAGTCGTGTGTTGCAGCACATCAAGTTCAGTTCCAGGTCTGTGGAAATTGTAGCATAGACTTTGGAATTGGTTTGTTTGCAAACATCTGCAACATCTGTGAAGTTCTTTAAATGCTTCGTGTCTTTACAGAAAGTGCATCAGAAAAGGTTCTTCTCTCTTCCTATTTAGGGATGTAGACTATACATTTAACAAGTAAATCCAGCAGTCAGCCTTTTATGGTTCAGCTACACGAAATCATTCCTCTACAGCAGTATACCTGCCTTTAAGCAGTTTATGTCATGCCAGTGATTACTATCTCAAATAGACTATGACAAGTTTACGCAACACATTAGAAAGCATGCAGAAAAAATGTATTCCGGGATCTTTCAGCACATTGGCACATGAACAAACAAACATCAGTATATTTAACAAAAAGCAGATGGTTAGCATTAAAGCTTCATGTGTAATGTTTTAAACATTTCCTGCATGGCATGCGACACAATAAATATCCAAAGTAATGCTACTGTCCTTCACTATATGCACAGCACACAGTCATATCAATGTTTCTACTATTTCATTTCTGTCTTCTGGACAGACTGTGCAGGCAGAGCAAGACTCCTGTGTACTGAGGGTTCGGTATCTTATGTTTTCAGTGCACTTGGAGCAATTTATTCCTCCTTCACTGGAAAACTGCACACAGAAATGATGCCCCAGACCCTCCAGCAAGGACATAACATACAGTTAAGTCAGCATCTTTTTTCTTCATTGACCAGTGCAACTCTGGGAAATGGCCCATCAAGGGTAGTATCCCTCAGTAGTTTAACTCTAAACCTAAAGAAGTTCATCCAGTCACAGTTTTTGCCCGGGTTCTGAGCCAACACTGCTTTTATAATTCCCATTACAGTCTTTTTCATCTCTGTGCCCCAAGGGTAACGGCTGAAGTTGAACTGTGTGCAAAGACTGTGTCACCACTGATGCTTTCATTGCAGTCATGATTTATGCTGATAGGAAAACTTTGGTCTGAGCTTTCCAGGAGATGGGATGCAAGATTGCACCTCCAGTCATGAGACCATTTCCAGAGGAACTGTACTTCAGTATCCCTTTTTCTCTCATGGATCAACTGCTGCTGGTCCCTGATTACAGTAAGAACCAGAGCCCTTGAGGTGCGAGGTGGCAAACACACTCTTATAATCCTTCACGCCTCCACCACCCCTGAGGAAGAGAAATCTGCATACTGTGACATTCCTGGGGTAGGACTGGTGTGATCTCCTCTTTTCAATGTGTCAACTTGTGCTTCGGAGAGCACAAGCAATGGAGTAGGTCCACCCACCCACCATAGGCTCGGGCAGCATCAGCATGTACACTTCCTCCTCATTTCTAAAACATAGAGATGAATACTGCTGGTGTGCCATCTTCAAGAGGCAGTGAAGTGTTAATCAAACATTAATACTGTTATATAATATGTCAGCTTCACGTCACAGGTGAGCAAATTATGACTTTCTCTGTTAAAGGCACAGGAAGATCACCAATAACAGGTACACACACATCCCTACAGATACCAGCCCTGCAGGACTTACTGAAATACATGGACAACACACTGGTTCTGTTATGTTATACCTACTGCAATATTTATATTCAGATAAAAATAACGACAAAATAATCACACCATTAAATTTTGGAAAGGAATCAATTCAGATGCTAACTTTCTGGCTTAAGTCCACTCTCAGTATTACCAAAAAATCTACCACCGCTTTTTCTATTGACCTTACTTGGAAAATGACTCACAAGAACTTCCAACAGTCCCTTCCCTTATTCTTTTGTCTTTCCAGTTCTTTCTTTTTAACCACATTGCAGTTTTACACATTTTCATAAATAATCACGAGTTATATGAATTTTCTCCATAGAGTCGGGGGGCCCAGCTGACCATACAGCAAACAGCTGGCTCATTAAGAATGGCCCCTTTGATTCCCTACAGCCCCTGGACATCAACTTGCTTCCCAGACGAAGAACTGCATATAAAAAGTCTCACCTGTTCTTAGGCTCAGCAAATGGAGACGAGACATCTGCATCTGGATCCAAAATGTGGTCAAGCTCCTTCTGATTTTTTTCATACATCCTTTTTCTCTCTGTCAGCCCCTTGTTGTTATCAACCTGTGGGAAATCATAGTACCCCTTCCTCTTGGCTTTCAAGCGCAGCTTGTTACGGTAATGTTCTATATCAGACTTCTGCTTCAAAGCCTTGTTCACCTAAAAGGCAAAAAGATATTTAAAGGATGGTGCTGGGCTGGCTACTTCCAAACGGTATTGTTGGAGTGCGTTTGATGCGCTGCATGTGTCATTTTACAGAGCACTTTTTGTACCACACCATGCCATCTGTAAGCAGCGAGGAACTGCAAGTGAACAGAGTCGCTGCATTTTTATGGCTTGGCAGATGGTTAAATAATTTTAGCCTAAAAACTATGTACCATCAAACAGTGACTCAGATAACACCCACTGAAGAAAAACACCGATGATGTTAGCCAATTGTCATGACCCAATGCCATGCTTGCTTTTGGGCACAATGGGGTGAACTCACCAGTAAAAACTCTTCTAGGATGCCATAAGTACAGAGACATCACCTCTCACTACACAAAACCTTAAAGAGAATCATAGAATGGTAAGGGTTGGAAGGGACCTTAAAGATCATCTGGTTCCAACACCCCTGCCATGAGCAGGGGCATCTTCCACTAGACCAGATTGCTCAGAGCTCCATCCAACCTGGCCTTGAACACTTCCAAGGAGGGGGCATCCACAGCTTCTCTGGGCAAGCTGTTCCAGTGTTTCACCACCCTCATGGTGAAGAATTTCTTCCTAATGTCTAATCTAAATCTGCCCTCTTTTAGAGCCATTCCCCTTGTCCTATCACTACACACCCTTGTGAAATGCCCCTCTCCATCCTTCCTGTAGACCCCCTTTAGGTACTGGCAGGCTGCTATAAGGTCTCCTGGGAGCCTTCTCTTCTCCAGGCTGAACAGCCCCAACTCCTTCAGCCTGTCCTCATAGGAGAGGTACTCCAGCCCTCTGATCATCTTCGTGGCCCTCCTCTTCATTGGTGGCAAGGGAAGAATTCTCGTGAAGTATCATTGTATGTTCCTCTTATTTCTATGCTTCCTTACAAATCTGTTATAGGCCCCTGTCAGAGACAGGATCATTAAACAAATGGTGCTTGGTCTGACCTGGTACAGGTCAGGTCCCATGGTTGCTCCTAAGTATTGAAAAAATTTCCCTCCTGCTTCAAATTGTCAGTTACATGGAAATGAGCCATTTACTTAGGCTTTGTGCTTCCAGAGTCATATTCTACAGTCTTCTGACGAATTTCAGGAAATGTATGTACAAGAGAGCACACAGCACTGCGAGTGCTATCCTTTTGACTTACAGAAAGTAGATCCTGAAATCTAAATAAGCCTTTCTCTGAGTTTGGAAAATACGTGCCATGTCAGGGCTTAAAATGCAAGTATGAAATGCAGCACAACAGACTGCTCTAATCCAGGCCCACATGGAAAGCCTGATGACACTGTCTTTTACCGTGTCTCTGGCAGCTGCCCTCCCTGTTGCTTTTAAACAGCATCAGGGAGATTCTGGCTGATCTTTAAATGACTGTTGCAGTGCGAGTTTGCAAACAAGACACCTCTCTGTCTTGTCCCCATCACGTTTAATAACTATATAAAAGCCTCAGTCCTTTGTAAATAGACCACTCTTAATTAAATCTGCATAAAAACATGAATAATCATACAAGCATTGGAGCCAAAGCATGGTTTTTGGCCAGCGCCTGGATCAGATGTTTGTGCCATCCCACTTTGTTCCCAGCGAACAACTGCACGCTCTGTGCACAGGCTGGAGTGCAGACTGAGGAAAGCCATGGTCCTGTTACAGCACTTCTTGCTCTGAATGAGATGCATCACTCAGTAGAGAAAGATCAGCTTGGGACCCAGATAATCTATATACATTTACATATTCAGCCACAGAATTCATGCAGACAAAGATCTTATTCTGCTCTCTGCCTTAATTACTGATCTTGTTAAAACTAAAGCGATAGGAGAGAAGGATGTTGAGAAGGTAGGAATATAGACAGTTGCCTCTTCCAAGGCCGCATGCATTCACAGGTGATTGTGAAAGAGCAGATCTTAAATTCTCAGACCTCCGAGCCCACAACGCTAATAAGACTTTATATAGCATCAATATGAAAAGCCCTACCAGTCATCAACTCTACCAGGCTTAAGATTGTTCCACCTGTGGATGTAGCCAAGAAAACAGCTGGAGACATCACGAGACACTCCTTACCTCTCCATTAATGATGGCAGATTCCTGGCTCCTGTCTGATGCAGCATGAACAGCAGGTAGTGCCACGGGTTTGATAGCTATCAGCTGTACCGATCCCGAAGAGGTGTCGAAGGGGTCAATGGCAGATTTGGCAATGTTATCAAAGAGCATGCCTCCTTCCTCTTCATCGCTTATGGGCACTAAAGTACATCAAAGTTCTTCAGCATAAAGACACAGATATTTTTACTGCATGTTCAAGGTGAAATTCAGTGAGCACATGCTTTAGATTAATGATGTGCTCAGTATACTCGAGAAGCAGACCTGGGAAACCCTTACACTGGAAAAAATCCCATTAGATTACAGATAACATTATGTATTCAAAAGATTATCTGGCACTCCCCTAAAGAAGGCTGATTTCCAATCTGCACTAATAAGATGGGGAAAAAAGAGGAAAAAAATGACACAGAAATCTGTATGAAAATGACAAAGAAAGTCTAAGTACCTCTTTTCCTAGGTTTCACATGGAAAACACATTATATGCATGCATACACACACACCCCACCAAGTCTCCACATGCCAAGGCATCAGTAGTTACACCTGGTCTAACCCAAGAGTGCAGCATTTTTTGCTTCTCATACTAAAAGAGCATGGACATTCTCAAATTTGAAAAATAAACCTACTGATTTTAGCAGACGTTATTAATGCTAAAAATGCCATCTGTTAAACTGAAAGCATTACTGTCATGTGTTAAAACATGCTTAAGAAACTAATGGTGTCCAAGTTAATGTTATTTGCTTTGCAAAGCAGTACCTCACGTGGCTGTAAAGTCAAACCATTAAAATTTCTTAAGAGACAGAAGAAGGCTTCTGAAAAACCTTTAAAATTAAATGGCATGGCAAAGCATCTTGAGTATTAGATTTCTAAATAAATGGATAACTCTTTCACATACAGTTGGGCCCTTTCTCCTCCAAATTTTGTTTGTAAACCTGCATCACCTTGTCAGCTGTTGAATCTTAAATCTTTTATCCTCATTTTGGAATAAAAGGATGACTCTAAAGCATGAGCACAAATTCAACGAAGAGATTCTTGCAAACATTTTTTAATAATTATGCTATCAGAGGGAATACTGTTTGCTCCATCTCCTAAGTGACAGGAGCAGAGATCCTCTGCTAAAGAACAAAGTGGTCTTCTCTAAATTTATTTCCTCTGAAAATACACTCTTTTAATATTTAATCGCTGCACAAATTACAATGGACTTGTATAAACTCAGCAGTTTAGACAGCCAGTGATTTTGGTAAGAAAATATTTGACAGTGGTAACATAAAATATGAACCCACTGAGTAAGCTTATTAACTTTCTGTCCATACTCAGTGTGGACTGGAGTTGACACTACTTGAGCTTCTGAGAAACAGATGGGTTAAATCACTCTGTCATTAAATATTGTCCCTCTGGCTCCACGGAACTGTTCAAATATGATAGAGGAGTCTTTAGTGGGTCTGAAATCCCCTCATCCCTCCTGGGGTTGTTCAAACACTCTGAATTTGTATGCTCATCAGAGCGAGCAGATCACAAGCCTGGCTCACAGAAATTAACTGCTGGACTCCCACCGACAACCACGCCGCCAGGACACTACTCCAGAAAAATCAGATGAACGAAGAGGTATTTGTCTGTCACAGGCCAAACTTGAACCGGAGGGCATTTACATTACAGTAAGTATAAAAGTGAAGCACCGACGTTCTTCCCTCGGGGCATTTTGAATCAGTTCAGTTCTCAAGTAAGTCACCAGATGCAGTTCTGGAATATGAGTGTTGTCTGTAATTCACCACTGGAACTTTCACTCTACCCTAACAAGATGCCTCTGTTGTGACACAACCATCTCCAAGAGAGAAGTTGTTTGCTTAAATTGTATTTTTCCCCAACAAAGATGGTATCTCATGATGATGACAGCTCAGGTGAGCCTGGATAGTATCTAGTCAGCGGTCCAGGTACCAAGAAGTTGTGGAATCCCTTCCCTTGGCTGCTTGTCTCAGCATTTGCCTGAATCAGGCATGACCGAAAACCCTGGCTAAGCATCAACTTGCAAAACATGATTCTTTCCAAACATTCTCTGTGTGCGCTGTCTCAAGCAGAAAGCACCAAGTGCAGCTGCATTGTCACTCCAGCGTTTCAGAAGGACTGTGCTTGCTGAGACCTCAGCAGTGATCTCCAGGCACCCACAGAGAGCATGAGTAACTATAGATGCACAGGTTGTCTCCTCAGACCTCATTTCAGGATCAGAAGCCAAGAGGTTTGCTTAATTAAACAGAATTCCTCTGGTTCAAAGACTCATTAAAGAAAAGAAAAATTAAGGGTAAAGAGAATCAGGAATCACAGACGACAGCTGCTTCTGATGTGGTACGTTAACCCTGAAGATCATCACTGAACTATATCAGCCCTCTCATTAGTAAGCACATCTCCTGCATCTTCTGCAGTGCTATTGGCATGGAAATAATAGCCAAATGGAACTAGAAATTGAAAGTCTACTCCACCTTAGCTTAGCATTTATTCATTTATAAAATAAAAGTAGTTTTTGTCCATTGCCCTTTTTTCACCAATGAGTGATAAAGGGAGTCCATGATCTGCAGTTACCCACACACTTCTATAGTTGCTACTGGCAGGGAACCATAAGGAAGTACTGCAGGAATTTTAATATTTGCTCCTATCCACCCCTTTCCAAGAGAATTTACAGCAAGCATTTATAACATGATTGAACCACAGCAACCTCTAAACTTTAAAAAACAAACCAAAGGGAGCTCAGACAAAAGTAGGAGTCCTGGCGTGTTTGTTTCTGATGTGGTCTCTGCCCCCAGCCAGCCCACCCAGCCAAACGCCTCAGCTGGGCAAGTGACCGACGGGCACGGGAAACTTCAGAAAACTGCTCAATTGTTCTTTATAGTCACTCACAGTAAGCACACTTGCTTATTATAATAAGCAACACTGATCTGAAGTGATGCTTTTAATTTCTGTTTTAAACAGATGCATACCAACATTTTTATGGATTCATTGTTGTACTCCTGCTTGCGCTGTCTGCGTGCACACATAGCAAGACTTACAAGTTCACAGCAGAAAAGGGAAAAAAAACAACTTAATCACCTGCTTAACAGTAATTTCCCATCTCCGAAACATCTTGTGCTAGACATCTCAGGCCACATGATCCATTGAGATTGAATTACTCCTCTTCATCTTCCTGTGACTGAAGTACATGAAGATACACCCAAAGCAATCATGTATTCAGGTTGAGTGCCAACTGCAGTGAAGATCAGCGTGGCACTGGATTTTTGAAGAGCAGAGCCATGGCTGAAGATTTACCTCCACACCACTGTAGCTATCAGTATACAAGATTTGCGGATGAAGTAACCTTACAGCAAAATACGTGAAACAAAGATACGTGCTGTCCTGCTCAGAAATAACCACTTGACTTTGGAAGTCCTCAGAAAAAGGATGGTATAGATGGAGGAAAACATGTGAAGCCAAAACATGGGAAACACTCGCAAGCAGGTAGATGTGCTCTGCCTTTTCTTAGGTCACTCAGTGAGGCATTAAAAATTTTCAAAGGTTTATTTTGTGTGAAGGGAATGCAAACATTAAAACCATACCTACAGTGTGCAATGAATTCTCTGAGTAATGGAAGGGCTTAAAATAATAGGAAAGTAAATAGATTATATTAAACAAAAATCGTAAGTTTGACAAAGAGCAAACTATGCCCCAGATCTAAAAGCCTGACTTCTTAGGAAAGGGCCTGTGTATTTCAAACAGAAATCCTGACTCCTGAGTGCAAATTAATAATGGGGAAATAATTTTCAATTTAAAGAAAATCTCTCTACATAGAAAAAATCAGAAATTTTCTACATCGTCTAAATCATGCAATTTTTCAGCTGACTATCTCCAGAAAGGTATGAACAACAGCTCTTGGCAATACAGAAACATATGCCTCTAAAGAAGTTTGTAATCAAGAAAACATTGCAGAGTGAAGAGCTGGTCGAAAGCTTATGGGTAAGAATCAGAGAGAGAGGCAACAAAGGGAACCTAGTGGCTGGTGTCTACTACAGGCCGCCAGATCAAGAGGAGCTGACAGACGAAGCATTCTTCCTCCAACTCCAGGAGGCTTCGCGCTCTCAGGCTCTCATCCTACTGGGGGACTTCAGCTACCCCGATATCTGCTGGAAAAGCAACACGGCAAGCTGTAGGCAATCCAGCAGGTTCCTAGAATGCATTGAGGACAACTTCTTAAGCCAGGTAATAAGCACCCCTACCCAAGGGGATGCGATACTAGACCTGGTGGTCACCAATGCGAGTGAGCTCGTTGGGGATGTCAAGATCGGAGGCAGCCTGGGCTGTAGTGACCATGCGCTGGTGGAACTAATGCTACTGAGGGAAATGGGAATAACGAAGAGCATAGTCAGGACCCTAAATTTTAGGAGGGCAAATTTCCAGCTCTTCAAGCAGATAGTCAGAAGGAAACGGTCCTCAGGGACAAGGGTAAAGAACAGAGCTGGCAGGTCTTTAAGGATGTATTCCAGAGAGCGCAAGAGCTCTCGATCCCCAAGTGTAAGAAGTTGAGCAGAGAAGGGAAGAGACCGGCATGGCTGAGACAAGAGATGCTGGTCAAACTAAGGAAGAAGAGGGAAATGCACAGGCAGTGGAAGCAGGACTGGCTTCCTGGGAAGAGTATAGGGAAGCTGCCTGGTTGTGTAGGGATGTTGTCAGGAAGACCAAGACACAGCTGAAGCTGAACTTGGCAAGGGATGCGAAAAATAACAAGGACTTCCACAGGTATGTCAGCCAGAAAAAGATGGTCAAAGAAAGCGTACCCCCGCTCATGAGCGAGACCGGCAAACTGGTAACAGCAGATGAGGAGAAAGCTGAGGTACTCAACAACTTTTTTGCCTCAGTCTTCACTGGCAACCTCTCTCCT
>Ga0065711_1032071_pt1 | contig 28116 bp, 15 predicted proteins | sample Hoacrofraction12_FD_59098 | JGI IMG/M metagenome (GOLD analysis project Ga0065711, IMG submission 59098) | Hoatzin crop microbial communities from Cojedes, Venezuela - Epithelial fraction 12 v2 (version 2) | ecosystem: Host-associated > Birds > Digestive system > Esophagus > Crop | place...
AAAAAAAAAAAAAAAAGAAAAACTGCTCAAGGAATCAAGCAAATACAACAGGTTGGGTTTTGGGGGAAAGGGCTTGTTTTGCAGCCTGTCATATAGCCAAATCCATCCTCTGCTGCCAGATGTGCTGGTATCACAGGCAATATCCAGCTCAGAGTAGAAGCCCTGACAAACTCAACTTCATTTGATTTGATGAGGAGGAACATAATCTTTCTCACAAGTCAATATTCTGACCCTACTAAGTGGAGGTTGTCACTAACATCTCCCACATCACAGTACTTCAGAGTGGTCACCGCTTCCTTACCACGTGTTCACTACACATCATTGTACAGGGCGCATGACATGTACTTCCTAATGATTCCCTGAAATACAACATAATCTTCTTTCATTTGCAATAGTGAAAGTGGTACTGACCATAAGAAACTCAAGTCTCGTTAAAACTTAGTCACAGAATTTGGTGCAGTATCCTTTCCATGCTAGGCTGCACAGAGAAATGTCTTTTTATTTGTTCAGAAGACATTATGTGCTATTTTTTATAGGGCCTTTCATTTCCAATGCAAGCCAAAGTAAATAAATTGTTAGTGGATTCAAAATGCTCTAATATTGCTCTCTCAATTTTCCACCCATGTAAATTTTACTGCTGCTGCTCACTTCTGCTTTTACTTTTTTCAATTTAAAGTGGGGTTTTTTAAGCTCTAGGAAGAATATAATTTGATTGTGAGTGATGTTCTGCAACTTGCTCAGTTTTTCCTGAATTTATCACAGTGTTAGGTTTTTTAGATTTCTTTATCCTTGACTCTAGCTCTGACAATTTGACAGGCTTAAACCTTGAACGCAGTAACTGAAAGCTTGCTGTCTTTTGGAATTAATGGAATTTTTTATCGTCTTGAATTAGTTTGTTCATTCTATTTTAAAAAAGTTCATTTGTGTACAGGAGGAGTATCTTCATTCAGGCAACAAACTATTGTTGGTGCCAACAGGTGAGGGAAAACAAATCTGAAACTGAATTCCATGAAGGATTACAATCCTGTACTACTTGGTATTAGACAAGAATAGTCTGAAATTTAATGTTTTAATTGTCATTCTAGAACACCTACATTTTGTTGATTAAAGATGCATCTCATAGACAGTTTGAAGAGTTAAACTGGTTCCTTACACCAGGGCGGAACAGACTTTGTACTATAGCTGCCTTGTGAAGTATGCTTCAGTTGCAACTGACTAGAAGTCTTTCTAGAACATCCAATTATTATCCACTCTAACTAATACTTTAAGGCCATCTTCAGGGTGTTATGATATAGGCTTTTCTGTATTAAGCACTTAAATCCCACATCCCATATTAGAATCAAATGGGATATTATCTTTCTCCATCTTTTCCAGTCTTGCTACCTTCTGCTGTCTGTGTTACTCTTGCTGTTCTGGTGGCGGACTGTGAGCTGTTGCTGTCCATCTCCCTTCCTGCCCAATTCCTTACACCTTACTCACTGCATAGTTGAATGAGTCCTTGAAGCACAAATGTTCATGCTGATCTGATACCGAGGGATTCATAGAGATCCTTGGCACCCTGCAACAGCCTTCACTTCCTTGTCTCTTTGTCCTGCTCCCTCTCATTGACTGGAGCTGCTGCTGCCTCCTTCTTTTCCCTTCCTCTCCTTCCTTTCCTACACCTTTCATCATATCTATCAAGCAACTTTTCAGATGTTGACTCTCCAGTCCAACCACCACATATAAAGCTGATGTCTTTGTGGCAGGTTTATTGTTTCAGTGTAATTTCTCAGGTACTAGAAGTAGCTGTGCTTGCACTTGCCTGAACAATTATTCCGGCAGTCAAACTCCTTGCATAGCCTTTGACAACCTCCATTAAAAAACAAACAAACAAACAAAAACGAATAAAAAGTTCCAATCTGCCAGAGTAGATGGCTGCTGCGTCTGTGGGGCAGTAGGAAGGGCATAATATTGGCACCAGTGTCTGATATATTACCTGGGTTTGTTTCGGTTGGAATGAAGTCGGCATTTTCAAGATCAGCAACAACACAGCTCTGAGGAAGATTAATTCACTTTGAAATTTCCAGTAAGTAGCTTCAGATGGTTGGAAATAAGAAATTATTTGCTTTACAGCAGGTCTATATTGTATATTTTTACAGGATTAAGTACTTGTACAATGTTAAAATATAGACAGGGTATTTAGGTGCTAGATACATTTTTCCTGAGATCTAGCATGCTTGCATTCCTGTAGCTAATGTAACTTGTCTTTTCAGTATTCTACTGTTAGTAGAATTTGACTTGATTTTTTTTCCTTTGAAATAATATACAGTGCATAGGTCATCTTATTTTCTTTCCCACTCAGCTATATATGCATTAATGAAAAGTGTGGGTGACTACAGATATACTTTTTGCCTAATGAGGTAGTACATGTCAAATCTGTGTTTTCTGAGCTTCTACTCAACTGAATCTCAGAACACAACTTCAGAAGAATACAGAAATGCCCTTTCTACAGAGAATTTTTGGTTTAAGGCTGAATTTAAACTCTACTTCTGCTTTGAAAATACAGAAAAAAAAAAAGCCTTAGAAAGTTAAAGCTGACTGAAGTTCACTATGGATTAGAAATGAGAGTCATGTAGTGGTAACTGTAATGATTGATGCTATTTTTCTAACAGGCACACCATACATATATAATTTCTAGTCTGAAATCTTCATTACAAGAAAAAGCTGGCAGCTACTTTCAGGGATGCATTGAAAGTGGTCCACTGTCAGATACTTTTGGGAGACTGTTCGGCATTTCCTCTGTGTGTTCAGTAGAGGAGGATCTATCCATAACACTAATGCAGTGTGTAAAAGGGATGTTTGTAATACAAATGTACATGTGCTTCACTGTCTGCTAACCTGACCATGCCAGAAGAGGCTGTAAATCTGGTTGTCTTCCTGATTCTTTGGTAAATACATTTAACTCTGGATGAAGTATTCCTATTACTTTGCAAAGTGCAGATTGTTAGTGCAAGTCTGAAGGACAGCTGGAACAGTTGAAGGGTAGGTGTGTAGTGCTTATGAAGGTGGTTCAGCAGAGCAGTGTGGAAGACCTCACTGTGGTGCCTGTGTCCCCACAAATATGGGGAGAAGTAAGACAAGCCGCCTTCATCGGTGGACAGAAGTCTCCTGGGAGGCTGGGGTTCGAGGATGGTAGCGGGAAGCAGGTGCCAATGTGAAACTGTGTGATCCTGGGAGGATATATACACAGAAATAACAGGCAGGGGAAGACTTTAACCTCTTTAGACAGTCTTGCTTGGAGACATACTAAACCACAAAGTCCAATTTTATTGTTGACATTTTACAAGAGGTATCAGAAGACTGACAGATCTTAGAGAGAACTGCAGAAACAACATAAATGCTACATGTAGTGTCCCAAAGAGCTCGGTCATCTTAACTTAGTCACAAAAGGATGTGAAGGTTTAGATTAAGGTTAAAAATCTTGGACTAAGCTTGGAGATTCAGCTCTGAAATTCAGAAAAGAAATATGCATCTGGAAACTGAACATAGTTATTAAAAAGAGTACAAACAGGTAACAGCATGATTAATTTGCATTCAGAGCAACTATTCTATTTCTTAATTTCATCAAGGCATGGTTTTGAAGCAAAGTCTGTGCTTTAGTCATTTATATATTATCAGGCTCAGTGTAGTGCAGTGATATGTGCTGGCCTGCTATACAGAAAAGAGCAAGTTAGATATACTGTTCCTTTGAGACTTTCCATTCAATTAATATAAATTCCCTTCCAGAAGTGTAAACTGAAAATCTTAATTTTCTGTGGTAATGAAGATAAAAATTATGCAAGTTCCTTTTCCAGTGATCTTAAATGAAATCCAGCTTAGCATTAGCAAGTCTGTGATTTTTATCAGAGAATTAATGAGTCACCTTGCAGAAATAACGCTTTTTCAGAGAGTACTGTGTGCCCCAAGGAGTAAAAAGATGCCTCAAATATCAGCAGCCTTTTTCCTTCTGCACACTGTTTTTATGTATCAGTTTCATGTAGTTCTGTCTTATGCAAAATGTCTATTTTTTTTATGAGAGCCATTTACTGTTTAGCAACACAGAAGTGTAAGGAGACAGGGTCAAAGCCTCTGGCTCAGGGTCCACTTACTTGCTGTTTTATCATTGCCGTAATACGATCAAACAGTACCTTGAAAAGGTATTTGTCATGTTTCTTGCTGCTCCAACACACTCCAATCTTATGGGGAAACTGTCATACAGCTTTGTTGTTCTGTTTTCTAGAAACCATCAAATTCCCAGTCAGTTTGCAACCATTTTTTTTTGTGTTAACATAGTTTTTTAACTTCTCTCTTCCTTTTACTTAATCACTTCCTTTAAACCATAGATATTAGGGAAGCTACTTTAGTTGTCTTGTAGTTGCCAGTTTATTATGCTTAATATTTTTGGGTGGCTTTACGAAAATGTAGGAAGATTTGCTTAACCTGGGTCCTATAGTGGTACTTTCATTGCTCCATTTAATGGGTCACTAAAAATTGTAGTTTCCCAGTTTTCAGGAATATGTACCTGTTCTTTCGTGAATTTTACCAAAAACGTTTTTGTAACCATCTGTCTCAATTTTAGCACACCAAACTTCTCAGCTTGGTTTCCACATCATCTTTGATAGTCCCCATGTTGAGGCATATATTCCCATAAACCATTTTATTTGTGCCCCAGGTTCAGAATTGCCCTTGCTTAAAAGCTGAGGTAAAACGTTTGCTTACAGTCATTCATACATTGTCTTTAACTTCATTCTCACTGCGTAATGACTGGTTTTCACTTCCACCTTCTTAATTCGTGGTAATTATGGTCATTTTCCTTAATGTTTTTAATATTCTTAACATGAATTAGTTCAGGCTAACTTCTACGGATTCACATGTTTCTCCTATACTTTTTGACCTGCAGGGCAGAAGGCTCTTTCTCTGTATTTTTGCCTACTTTTTGTGTGGTAGATCTTCATCCTGTATTCAGCTCCTCCTTAAATACGTTATAATTTTTTTTTGTAGGCAGCTTCCAGAAAAAGGTTTGTACTTTGTATTTAAAGAATGTAAAGCCTGCAGTTTAAATCCTTGAACTCTTCAGTCTCCTTAATCTCTCAATGTGCTTTTTCCCAATGAAATAAATCGAGCTATAGGCACAATTAATTTTTTTTGTGATTGCATTTAAGGCAAAGGAAGTTCAGCATGATCACTGGATCCATAACTATATTTCTATGCCTGGAGCTTTTAAAACATACTGTTCACTTAACTTATTTTTTTAATTTAACATACCTTCATTGTTTGTTGTTTATTACTATTATCACATTGATGCTACTTGTCTTCTCTAGATTCTTAACGTCATGTAGTTCTTGGTACTGTTTACATTGTAAGCTCTACCCTCATCTTCATTTGACAACAGATTCTACATGATCATCTACTATTTCGGAAGAATGGATCCATGGTGTTACTACTTATTGCTTTAGTTTACAGTGTCATTATCACAATGCTGTTTCCATTGCCATCACTTTTTATATATTTTTTCCTGAAATCGTGTAGGTTTCATCAGTTTGAGCCTAGTCTCATAGACTATTCTGACACATCCGTTTCAGCCATGCAGTACTGCATACTTATGGGACATGTATATATTTCTAGCCCTTCACTTTTACAGCTTAATTTTCCTGCACTGGTAGATCAGCATCATAATTTGGCTTTGACGTCATCCAAATTTTTAAATGGATTAAGCACAGTATTTCATTGCCTATATAACTGACTATAGACACTTTAAAATGTTTTTCAAAGAAACATAAATGTATTATGAGAAAGTGTTTTTGCTTTGCCAAAATCATTACCCGGAGTTATATCAAATTCATTTTTTCTTCTTGCTGTCAAAAGAAAAAGTGGAAATATTCTCTGTACTGTATAACATATCTGCACTGTAACTTTGAGTCCAGTTTGATGTCTCAGACATAGTCAAGAATATCTTTTCTAACAAACCAGGAAACATCGCTCTCCTAGTGTTCAGAAGCACAGGGCCAGAGTCAGACAGTGACCTCTTCATTAGGTGGGTAAATGGTCCCATTTATGCACTAAAGATTGTCCTTGGCTACAAAACTGTTATCCATAGAAAGTATGAATGGATTTAGACCTTGGATGAGAAATAAACACAAAGACTGTCTTTGACAGGGCTTTTGCTATATTTCTGTCATCTTTTTGGCCTATTTTTCAGATGTATTGAAATCTTACTTTGGGGTTTTTTTAGATCAGAGTGACGTGTGGGTGCTACTTTTCCATATAAACACCGAGAGACAAAAATATGAACACAGGCCATAATTTAATATGGATACACTGCAAGAGTTAGGCAGAGTGATTTAATCAAATTCTAGTGGAAAGACACTTAACCTTTTTTATTAACCAGAAATTTATGCACAAAATGCAAAGACAAAGGCAGTTTGCATCAAACATTGACTTCTTTTAACTGAAGAGCTGTGGAGAGATTGATTGCATTTTCTTAAGTGGAACCAGTGATGAAAATGTCTTAATTCAAGTAGCTTCCATTTAATTGTCAAGTGGCTCCTGAAAAGGAATAACTAGCTTAGCATAAATAAAGCTTCTGCAATCCCCATGGGCTGCCATAATTGTTCCTCAGAAACCTTTGTTTCTGTTCCTTCGCAGGGATGTGTATTTGTAATTGTAGTGTGCAGGAGATTCATATATTGCAAGTAAATTGAGCTTATTGGTTTGATGTCTAATTATCCATATCCATATTGAGAGAGAGAGAGACAGAGAAATTTGTAAGCATATCCCTATCTAGCAGTCTCTTGGCCATAGTATTTCAGCTGCAGAAGCCCAGCATAAACTTACCTGTTAGGCACTTTTTCTTTCATTGGCCACAGTTACTAAGGAAACCACCTCTTCTGTGTGAGGGCATCGTAGAGGCCTTTTCGGGCGGCCTGAATCTGGGACTGCAGCCAGATACAGCTTGCAAATTGAAGGCTGTACTGCAGCTTACTTAACCCTTGATGTGATCAGAGGCATATCAGGTAATACGATTAGTTTCTGCACAAGGGAAGCTGCTGAAGAATGAGTTCTTCAGTGAGGGAGTGCCAAGAAAAGCTCCCTCCTTCCCAGCTATAAAAGAGTGGTTAGCAATTTAAGCCACAACCTATGGGACACTGTGAGGAGACTGATTCAAGTCCACTTGGAAAATCTCTGATGCTGCAGCTATGAAGTAATGCAAAAATGCATAAAATATTAAGCATAAAAGGTATCAGGACAGTAACTGTAACAAAAAATCCTCATCCTTGTTGGTGCTATACATATGACATGAGATGAGTTGACAAGTTCAGGAATATGACTATATATAAGCTTGTACTATCTCTGCTTTCTTCATTCAAATGATGTCGCTGGCCTAGAAGCACCAGTGATTCAAAATAGGGTGACTTGGGAGATCACTGTTGCTCCTGTACATAGCTATTGATTTAAAAATCCCTCTGTCCTCACATGAGCAGAGGACATTCATGATTCCAGTTAAGTGCATCCCTTAAGCACAACAGAAGTAAAAACTGATGTGTAGACTAGTACATTCGTAATAAAAACATGTTAAATTATTTACTAGAGAGAATTTGCATCTGTGAATACCTGAAACATTGCTGTCTAAAAGGTACTGAGCTAACAACTGCATTAACAAATTGGTTGATGGGTAGTTCTGAGGACTGCGTAGCAGAATTCAGACTTTGCCTTAATGAGCTCCATGGGTTGAACAATGCAGGCTGTGGGCTGCAAATATTATTGGTACTGGTAGAGGCAAAGATTGTGTTTAGAGAGACAGTGTACTAATCTAAGACCCTTTTCAGGAGTGCCAGGGTTAGCTCCCTTTGTCTCACTACATGACTTCCGAGATAAAGTCCATAAATGTTTTTGGACTCCACCTCCCGTATAGGTATGGAGCTTCTCACACATTTCAGTGGAAGTTCAATGCTCAGTAGCTTTGTGGACCTGCACGTAGCCCTTTCTGCTTTTTTCCTCACCTCACAGGGAGGCCAAAGAAGGATTTATCATTTCTGATTAATGTCAATTGGTAACGCCTGTTTTGGTAACGATGTTTTGTTAGAATCCAAGAAATTTCTGATCTTAATGTCCGATTGGCTGAAATACAAATTATTGTGACTTCATTTCACCTCAGATTTCTGAAAGGCCCAAGACAGAGACACAAGGTGCTTGCTATATTCAATAAATGTGGGAAGTTAGGAAAAGTGTTTTGAGCTCATTGATCGAAATAAGTAAATAGGTAGGTGTAGATAGTACTGGGTTTTACTACAGTTATGCAATGGGAAGGAATGATGGCATACTTGGCTCTTAAGCTAACCTGAGCCTTCTAAAGATTCACGCTGGTACTTAAACAATAGTCAAAATGGGACTTAGTCCTCATCAAGTCAAAGTTCTTAATGGTTAGCATACATGCAGTCCCCTTCAGGAACCCGCAACATCTGTTTATAAGTATGACTAAAAATAAATATACATTAAATCCCTTTCTCTAACCTTCGCTCTAATTAGTTGGTAACTCTCGAGGGAGGGGATTGACTTTTTTGTGTGCTTATACAGTGACCAGCACAATAGGTCACTGATCTCAGTGTCTTTGCAACAGCACAATGGTAGTCTTCATGAAAATGAGTATTCCAGACTGACCTTTCAACATAAATGGAAAAGAATTGTAAAGACTGATAGCAGATTATATGTTTACATTCTCTTCTTTTCTGCATTTAAAATCTGCAGTATTTAATAGCCAGCTATTTCTAAAACACATTATAGGGCTTACATTCAAGGAGCAGCAGACAGAGCACACCAGTAGACTGCTGGACTGAAATTCCTCTTTGGGCTCTGAATTTTGCTACCACTTTCAAATGTAAAATCCAGCTGTAATAGTCTCATCTGATTTGAGAAAGAAGATAGCTGAATGAGCTGCACAGCCAAATGGTGACTGTTTACTTAGATCTCTCCTTCATTCCCCATGGCTAGGAGATTTACAAACATAAAGAGTGAAATCAATTTAATTTGAATTTTGCTATTCATGGGACTTGCATCCAGAATTTAATATATTCCCTTTATAGCAGATACAAGTGATTACAGTCCTTTCTAGCCTTTCACTTTTGTGTTTGATCTCTTGCTTGTTGTGTGGATGTATTCTATATTGATCCCTTGGACTCCAACATCCAAGAGTGCAGATACATTTACGGACACACAATGGAGGAAGGGAAGGGTGGTGCAGTCACAGCAGATCCTCAGCTTTTAGAAACAGATGAGTTGCTGCAAATACTTCTGATGCCTGCAATATGTGTTCAGTGTAAACAAGCAGTTCTGCGAGCAGCTAATGAACTAATGAAGCCAGATTTCCTACAGATTTCTGTCTCTTGATTGACTTTTTAACTGAGATACAGTTTCACATTATGCATAAAATGTTCTAACTGTAGAGCATGCCAAAAGGGGCAGTCCTGGTTTCTTTACTGAATTTCAACTGTGCATTACCACCCCATCAGATCTAGCAATTCAATGGCCTCAAGGTGAATGGGAAACCTAATTGTGTGTGTGTGTGGTGTTATTCCAGCTGGATCAATGAGCTGATTATCTCTAAGATCAGTACCACTCTGTCAAGTCTGAAACTTGGTCAATAAGCTCTAAATATCTTAGACAAGAAAATTAATATGTCTGCAGGTATATGAATGGATTGGAAGTTTAAGTACTATGACTGTGTGCTGCAGCCAAATTTTCAAAGTAGAGTTGAATGTAGAGTTAATGCAGTAAACATATCTTTGAAATGTGTCTATAGCCTACAACCTGTGACAATTCACATCAGAGAAGTACAACATGTAACACTTCGGGAAAGAGAGACATGGTTAACTATGCTACAGTTCAGGATGCTGATGAGTAACACATCAAACATCTTTAGTGGGATCCCTATCATTTTCACGGAAGTAAGCGGTATGCATTCACTGCACTTTGATGAATTGAATACGTAAATGTCACTTGTGGGATATGTCAAGACGTTATCTCACTTGATGCACATGTGCAACAGAAGTTGTTGAAAAGAGTTGGTATTTATTATCGTGCCCACAGTAAAACCATCACTAGCATCTATGTTGACTAGTAATACGCAGTCAAAGTGACTAGCCAAAATATCTTCAGGAAAATCATACAGCAGGAATAATCAACTACTCCAAGGGTGATAAATGACTTTTGAATCTATGGTACTTACTAAGCAGGAAAGCTGACAAGTGTCTAAACTTTGATGGATTTGGTTGAAGTATCTGCATGTGGATCAATGAACTATCGCATTGGTTTCAGCAACTGCCCGCAGAAATGTTGCTGTGTATGCGACACATGATGTTGACCTAAGGTAGTTTGGGAGACATTGCTTTAAGTGCATTTTCTTTGCATTTGGAGAAGAAGCAGAACGGGTGTCTGGACTATATGCAAATGTGCATACTGATGTGTTAACATCTGACACTTTATTAGTTCTGGTCCTCATTCCCTGGCCACTTCCTATGCTCTCACTACATTTGTGTCAACGCATATCACTTGCTCTGATAACCACTAGGCCAGCTCAGCGTTGTACTGCTTATCTGAGGCAGGTGTTCATCTGAAGAGCTGTTGCCTTGCTTCTTCCTTGCCTCCTGCTGTAGGTGTGTGTGGCTTAGCCATTGCACAAACTGTCTGCCTATCCTGTCCTGTTGCACTACCCCTGAGAGGCTGCACATCTGTGAGCTGGCGTGCATGTTGCAGTTTGCTGTGCAGCACAGGCTTTGGGAAGCTGAATGCAAAGTAATTGTTCAAAGTTGACAGTTTTGAGGCCTGACTCAAATGTCAGATTTTACCTTGGCAGCTATATGACAACTTGAGCTCTTGCGACTCCAGGACTTTGGTGCTGGGCTGATGCATGGAACATCAGGGCTCTGATTGCTGCTTTGCTGGTGGACTTCTTCACAGCATTACGAGGATTGCATTGATTTTATTTCAGCATCTGCAAAATCGCTGAAGGGGAACTCGGTATTCTTAAAGCGCTTCGATCTGTGTATGACTTGGGCTGTAAGACAGCTGAGACAAACCACCGTGACAATTACACTAGTTCTGACCTAGCCTTCAGCTTCTCTGACGTAGTTAAAGTGAGGAAGCAGGTATTTTACCGGCTGGAGTAATAACACAAACACATTTGCCATTTGCTAATGTAGTTTAATTTGGTGAACTGATATAAGCAGTGGCAGAAAAACAGGTTTTTGATAGTATAAATCATATCTGCACTAGAAGTATTTGGCAGAGTTATGCTAGATAACCCTTTCTAAACCACATACAGATACAAGCATGCTATATATTTCTTGTTTTGCACCTTCCACAATCCCTCCCCCACTGTTTGAAAGAGATTAATGGTGCTTGTTACTGTCAAGGGTTACTGTTTCAGTATCATATCTGGGTCTGTATTTTACTCCCATTTTCATCTTGATAAGCAGAGCTGTCCACCTCCAGCCTCTCCTTCTCCTCCCCTCTCTCCAGCAAGATCAGACAACAGGTTGCTTCTAAGCACCAGAAGGGATTTCAGGAGAGCCGGCGGCTGGGGAGGGCTGTTGTGTGCTAGAGTTATCCACCCCTCTCTCCTGCTTGCATCCTAATGAAGGAATACCATGAAATACACATTAAGTAATATATCAGTGTTGGACTGCTCACTTTTTCTTCTTGTGGTAATAATCTCAAAGATAGCTCTTTGGCATTATTTTACAGGATAAATTTGCATTAGCTTCTTTGTGAGGAACCTGGGGGTGGCTGTTTGGGTAGTCTTACTAGCTTGGGAAATAAAAGCAAACCAGCATATGTATCTGTGCTGACTTATGTGCCCTGTTGAAAAAAATGCACTATAGATCTACTCAGAGGAATATGAAATGATAGACAGGTTTTCAACATTTTGCTTATATAAGCAATTACATGTAAAACAAAAAAATGCTTTAGGATTTGGCTAGATGTAATTTAAATAAAGGGGAATGACTTTCAATGGCTCTTGCTTTGCCAATCAAGAAGATTTACAGAATACCGTTTTGGATTTTCTGTTATTAATATTAATTTTTAATTTTACTTTAAAATATCATTTGATTGTGAAGCAATAACTGACATGACAATATTTAATGCCCTGAGGAAACTGCTTAAAAGGGAAACTAGAAAACAGGGCATTAAAATATGGCTGACTGATCTCCTAGTTCACAAAACAAACCCAAACCCAAATAACCCACATGTGTAGAGCATCTTTGTGAGAAACTGCTATCATACGTTGCTGCCTATATACTAATGTCCAAAGATGCCAGAGCAGCACTTAAACCAGAAAACCAACAAAAAACTCCAAACATTTGTGTAACCTCACAGAAAGAGTATCTGGTTCTCTCCCAGTATTCACGAACTAAATGTCAGTTGTGGCTTAAACATATATACATGGTTAAAGAATTATCCTATGCTTTTAAAATCTGAAGTCCATGCCCAGTTCTGTTCCAAGTACATGACCTAGATTACAGACTTCTGGAACAAAAAAAATTTTACATGTTCTTATTGAGGGGCAAGCAGTGGACATTTCTGTGTTAGCTGGGTTTTGATGGCACGATTTCATTCAGCAGCTCTGACACTACATGTAGATCATCTTCTGTTCTTATTGGTGAAGTCTAATCTTTTGCTTCTACAGTGGTCCTTACATCCTTATTTTTATTTCATTTGTAAGATATTAATTTTTACACACACCGATACATCTTTTTAGCTGTTATGTTTAGTTCTGATAGGGAGGTGCCCTACTTTAGTCTTAGGGGTCCAGATAAGTTGTGTTACTCAGGATTTGTAGAAACAAAGACCATAGATGAAAGGAAAACACCAAGGGGTCTTTTTACTTCTGTCAGATGAAAAACAGCTTTCTAACAGCACACAGCAGCTTTACACAGCAGTTTGGGACAGGAAGTTACTGAGCTGAAATTAATGGTGAGGAGACAGATTGATTCTTTGTGCATAAATAGCCCAAAAGGGTAATAATGAAAAAAAAGGGAGAAGTCAGCATGTTTTGGTGGCCCATATAGAGAAGGCTTTTGGCAGTTAGATGGAGTTTACTTGGGAATTCATTAGAAAGATCATTTTAGCTTCTGCATGTGAAAGCAAAGGAGATGATATTCCTTGTCACACTGTTTTCATGACACAGAGGTGACAACCTGACTGGGAGGCATTATTGGCTATAACCAGTAACTTTGTTACATATTTTACCCTAAAACTTGCATGACCTCCCTTTTTATTTTTGAATTTCTACATTACTGTGTATGTGCTTACACTCTGGGAAGAGATTGCTTGTTGATGTCTAATAATTATCTACTACTTCTGATACCTCTCCTTTTCTCCTTCCGGCTTGCTGCTTCTCATGTTTTCGTACTAAAAAGTGCAGAATTGTAAAACTTCAGTTAATATTGCTTTTACAAATAAAATTCAGATCTATTGGCTACATGGTGCATAAGAGTGCATTTGCTGTTAGCATATGTGTTTTTAAATCATTGGATATGGAATATGGATATTACGCTATTGAGAATTCAGTTGCCAGGAAAATATGATGGCTGATGGCATGGATTAAAAAATGAATTACATCAATTCCATTTCCATACAAGTGCAGAAGATGTCTTGGAAGGTTACATATACTGAAGGCTAGCAAGATGTATCTGTTCACTGTCTCAAGGTAAGTGCCAGTGTTTTTGAGGAAGCCATGTGTCGCGTTTAGTAGTAATCTGCTTCGATCTGTGCATGTCAGAAAACTGCCCAGTGAACTCAGTAATTACATCTATACAATGAGATTTTGTTAGCATTTGAAATTCCATTTGTAAGTTCTTACCAACTACCTCAAACATACTTGTCATTTATTGCAGTCATCCCAGAAGTACCACCCACAGGAGCCAAACAGTCCGAAATATCCATGCCATGAACTGGAAAGCTGAAGGGTTGTTAAGGCCCTTATCTTAGCTTAGGATTTAAAGAAACATGCTGCACATTGACTCCGGCCACAAATAATATATCTAGGAATCTTAAAATGTAAATCAAGTCCGGTTTAATTAGCATAGGTGATCCCTATTTTTCCCCTTCAGAGTAGTAACAACCAAAAATAATTGTTCAGAATTCTAGATTTCTCTCATTTCCAGTTTCATTGTCTGACCAAGTTTGTACAAGTTTGTTCCTTGTGAAATTCGCTGTCAAAGTTTCCAGACTTTAAAGCACTGAGAGCAGCACAATGGCATGTCAGCTACTTCTGGCAACAAACAAAAATTCAAGAGCTGAGAGAAGATCCATTACATCCTTTGCTGAGTCTCAGACAGAAGGGACTAGAGACTGCAGAAAATTAACAGTATGCCAAGGTATGCTATACAAAATATCTGTGCCCCCATGCTGTGCTGGCTTTACTGTTTGATTAGCAGACTTTTCAAGTATAATGGTTTCAGCAATACTGTGGTTCACAGCTGAGATGATGGTTCTGTTCTCCCTTACAGCCGCTGTCATAGAAGGTTTCCCTAAAATTTCCTGTTGTGTGAAAATTTCTCCAATTCCCTCATTGCCCGTAGTGGAATATCTTGGAAAGCTGGAAATAAATGTACACCACCATTTTGGATCCAGCCAAGCATTTGAAATGAGTGTTGTTCAGCAGTTGTCATTTTTCAAATTCCTTCTTTGCTCTTTGTTCTTGAACAATTAACGTAAGTTTAATTTAGACCTTTTGTCTTGAAACAAGGCATTGGTGGAGATGAGGATCATCTATTCTGCTACATCTGTGTAAATAATAATATCATGTGCATGATCTGGTTGGTTTTGTTGATGTCTTAAGTGGTGTATGATACATTAAAAAGCAGTCCTAATGTGACATTAGTGTATGTCATTTTACTTTTAACATGATTTAAGAACTGATTAAAAAAAAAACTGCCACACTTTTGATTGAGTGTTGGCACTTGCACATACAAAAGCTTTGTTAGTTGTGTAGCGCTTAACACTTGTGTCTGCACCAGTCTAATGCTCAAAGGTAAACTCATATTAAGCGCTGAGAAATAGAAGTAATTATGGTCTATATGTGCCAATAGTAAAAGAAGCAAGATTAATTAATAAGTTGCCATTTGCAGCTACATATGTTCATAGCATTCTACTCTCCAATCTAGATACTAGGTTTAATTTCTGTGTCTATGACAGTCACTGTTGCTTGATATGGCACATTTAATGGCACTAGAGAGCTAAACCATTAAAAGTCTGTAGAAAGAGGGCAGAGAACAAGTTTGTAGAGTAGCTGTGTTCGCAGATATTTGCCTGTGACTGTGAGGAATGTGACTGCTGTTACAGATTTCAGGAAGGATGCTGAAATGCCATCAAACAACTTTGGATTTATACCAACTTTGGCTGGATTCAAACTGATTAAAAACTTCAAGAACACCTCAGCAACAAGATCTATTCAGACGTATCAATGTTTTTTAGTTCCTACAGTTGCTTTTAACTAAGAGAAAAGTACATTTTTAATATTAGGGTTAACATTCTGAGAATCATCCAATGGCTATTTTCTTGTATAAGAATTAGACTTCACTTCTCTGGTAAAACATAGGAACATAATATTTTACTAATATTTTCACATACGGCATTTTGAAGATAGGTTTCTAACTATAAACTTAGGCATATAAATTGAAAGAAATTTCTCAAAGGTGAAAATACCCAGGCACTGAAAATCAGGTGGTGGAGCTTCCTTTTTTATGCTTCACAATACTCCTGTTGTGGAAATGAAAAAATACTTATTTTTCCCACCTAAGTATTTGTGCTGGCCTATCCCGACAATAATGTTACAATTAGTAAAATCCAATGTGTATACATATTTCAGATATGGAATTATAGTTACATTTAAAAATATGAGTCGCAATGCATTATGTGTTAAAATTTGTTGACTATAAAATTTTTTCTAGTGAGCATTTTGCAACCATATAGATACACAAATAGTAATCAAGTAAGGATTTGACAGGCCTGATCATTTATTTTTTTAATTTCCTGTAGATAACATATGGATTATTAACCCTTGGGTATAAGAATTAAATACGTAGCAGAGAGTTTTTTGCCAATATTTCTCATCCCACCCTCCTCCCACACAGGGAGCAACACTTCAAATTGGTCAGTAACTTTAAAGGGTTTACTCTATGTGGCAAAATTTTAACTGACTCAAATCCAGATTTATTTAATGCTTTCAGTCTTGAACAATCTGTATGGAGAATTTTGAAGTACAGAATCAAGGTGAGTGCTGAGCACTATCTGGTTTATGCCTAGATCTCTGAAACTGGAATAACGAGGACAGATTCCTATATATATCACCAACGAAAATGCAAAAAACAATTGTTTGATGAGAACTTGATCAACTCTTAGTAAAGCCCAAAGGAATAGATTCCTAGAAAGAGTCATATTCTTTGGCATATGAAGATCCAGACCTGGAAGAGACTGAGTATTCTTAATTCATTGCACCAATGGGAAAATGAGGCAGTTGTTGGTGGTGAAAGATGGTTTTTAAAAAGTTATTGCATCTGATCCCACCTCATCTTTAAATTTTTGTACAATTCTTTTAGGTGGATTCAAAATATGTCGCTTTTTGTTGTTTGTTAAGGCTGCTGTGGGTTTTACATTCCTTTATGAAGGCTAGCAAGAGGAGGTGTGATGCATGTACGATGCTATGTACACAGGATTAGATCATGACGATTTAAGAATCACTGTATTCAGGAGCACAGCTTACACGTGACTGGCCTGGAAGAAACCCTACTAGCATGCAAGACAATGTGAAGAAAATTTGCAGATGAGACAAAAAAAGTTCTAAAAAAAAGGGAACCCATGCAAATAATCTACAGGTTTATACCACATGAAGGAGGGATAAGAATGCCTTCAGTGAAGTTATAGTACAGTTCTCAAATGCACAAACTCTAGCAAAATCAGTTTTAACAAGTCACCACATTTGAAAGCTATGGTACAGAAGTAGCTAACTAAAATTACACTGGAACAAATCTGCTTTGGCTGTTTAACTTCCCTTTTAGGTTATTTCACCTCATCACCTTACATTTGCCTTCCATGATGGTTATAGGAAATCATGATTGACAGAGCATTTGTTGATCCTCATGTAGTGATCACTAAGCAAGAATGAAATAATTGTTTTAAAATAAAGACTCTAAAAAGGTAATATTAGAATTAAAATATATTTCAATCTATCATAATACAATATGTTCCTAAGCACAGTAAGCTATGTTGGCTGAAATATTTATCATTATATGCCCAGCTGTAATTGTCTGTTTAGGACCAATTCTTGTGGCCACGAACATTTCTGATGTAGATATACAATACAGCTAAGGCTTACGGTTTCTTCTGCATTCAGGGCTGGTCCCCTGCCGAACATGTGTGAACAGCCCGGCCAAAGAGTTTATGCTGAAGTAATCAAAGTGTGCCTTGTGCTGCTAAAGGAAGAAGTGCAGGTGTCAAATATTGAATGCTTCTGACAAACTGCCCTGAAGAGGGTATTAACTGGAATGTTTATGAGTAAATTAACTGCTCGGTAGCTCTGCCTGTGTAGGTGTGTCAGTATAGATAAATCCATCTCAAGTCTCCCTAGACTGAGCTCACTAGGGCCAACTTTAGTCTGCAGTCTTCGCTACAGTAATGGAACAAGGACTTCAAACTGATAAGCTGTGTTTGTAACCATTTGCATAGGCATACTACCAAAAATTGTGTGATTATGTAGAAGTAAGATTTTTTCTGAAAATATTCACCTATTTACTGCATATATTTTACCCAATACTGACTCAATAGTTCAATATTACTTAATTTAACCATTTCAGAAGATCTAGAGCCAAAATTACTCCTAGCTACTTCTTTATGAGTCATTGTCATCAAATTGACAACAAAGTCTCATTTATTGATGCATCATCTAATGAATTGAGGAAAATGGTATTGAAATAAAGATTCCTCTGATTTCTGAAAGAGCAAAAATTTATACATGAATCACAAACAGAAATACCAAATCCCTTAGTTTTAATATAAAATATGGAAGTTTTTGCCATGAGTGAATTTAAATTTACTGTTATGGATGTCAGATTAGAAATACTCATTTGAATCATGGAAATATTTTTTCTCCCCATATAGATGTGCAGTAATTTAATATTCGTGTGTTAATATGCAAGATCAAAAAGTTCCAGTGACAGAATCAGGCAACCAAGCTAGCTTCCGGGGAATCAAAATAGTATGGATTCCTCTGGCAGGTTACAGAAAATGAGCTCTACTGTAGTCTCCATCTCCGAGTGGGAGGAGCTGATGGTGTGGGCAACTGTGACATGTTGTGAGATTTATAACCAGTGACCAGAGCAAAGCCACCTGGCTTAGTAAGAAAGAAAAACAAAGCCCTCAGTGACCCATTTGTTTAAAAATGAGGCATGGGTTTAAGTGGAAACACAAATATATTCTAAAGTGTATTTTCATCTTTCCCTGACCCTAAACCCCCAAATGTGATGATTTTGGTTGTCACATTCAAAAAAATTCTGTTCCATGACTACACTGGGTAGTGAGCCAATACATTCCCCTGCAGACAGGATTCTTCCATTTCAGCAGGATTTATTTCAGTTCATTGCACTTTTAAAACTTTTGCACTACTGAAAATTAGTGGAAACCACAGCAGCTTTCATGTTTTCTGAAACTGCTGCCTGAGCTGGAGACAAGAGTTTTTCTTCTTATCCCACTCTTCCCATCTGCCAGCAAAAGTGCTACAAAAAAGACATGACAATTACTGAAAAATTCTCAGTTGTGTCCCTGAAAAAGACAAATTTCTTTTAAAGCTGAGGTGTGTCTAAATTTTCCATATATTTTCTGAACAATGAATAAAGCTGCATTATCAGCCAATGACCTGGCAGTGTCACAGCACCCACTTTGCTGCAGTCTGAGATGACACAGCACATTCAAGAGGGATCCTCTGTCTTATAACACCTGATCAATCTCAGTTTCATGGAGGCAGCTTTCTTTCTTGAGCTGAGTTGCGGAGAAGCATTTGAGAAATGGTGAAGAGCAATGAAGATGACGAAGGAACTGAAGCATCTCTCCTATAAGCAAAGGCTGAGAGAGCTGGGACAGTTCAGCCTGGGGAAGAGAAGGCTCGTGGGATGACCTTACCAATGTATATAAATAGGTGATGGGGGCAATCGAGAAGACAGAGCCAGGCTCTTTTCAGTGGCTTCCAGTGACAGGACGAGGGGCAACGGGCACAAAGAGAAATACAGAAAATTTCCCTTAAAAAACAAAACCAAAAAATTACTGTGAGGATGGTCAAATGCTGGAAAAGGTTTCTCAGGGAGGCTGTGAAGCCTCCATCCTTAGAGATAGTCTTAAGCTGACTGGATACAGTCCTTGGCAACCTGCTTTAGTTGACCCTGCTTTGAGCAGGGCAGAGGATGGACTGTCCGATCTCATGAGATCCCTTCCAACCTCAACTGTTTTTGTGAGAAAAACCTTAAAGAGTGGTGTTGAACACAGAAATATAGAAGTAAACTTTTTTAGACCATACGTTATGACTAAAAGACTATAGCCAATTTTTTTTCCCTCCCTCTGTTGGCCAGCAAGTCTGATTACCTGAGCTGGTGGCTGTCCTCAGTGTTGATGCTCAGCACTGTATCCCTCGTTTCATCATATAACATATTACTTTTATATCTATATAGATTAATATATTTGAAGTGTCTAAGAAGACATAATGAGCACCATAACTCTCATAATATTCAAATAAAAGGACATCAAATAATGCATAGCAGAAGTTGGCATTTCCTGAAGATATAGAACATGAGTATTAACAGTGAGGTATCAGAACCTGGCAAGTTAGTTATATTTTCATCTTTTCTATATACTTTATAATAAAAACTTGATATTAAGATGTCTTTATCTGAAACCAAGACAGTGGGATATTCTTTAACAGTGGGAGAAGTTTTTTGAAAATAACATTTGACAGAAGTTGTATCAAACAGAGCCAAACTCAACATGTTACATCAGTAGCACACATTACATCAATAATATGTGCACAATGATTCTGCTTTTCTGATCCAAGCGTGAGTCAAAATCTTGCTTTCAGGACGCTCTGCTTACTGAGACAGAACACCAGGCATGTCACAAATAAATGTGTAAAATGAGGTGCAACGCAAAACATTGTGAAAAACAAACTGTATATTTTTTTTATTTAGTTAATATTTTTTTCTGCCAAATGCGAGCTAATACTAAACGTTTAGCAAATTAAAAGTCTCCTGTCTATTGATTTGAATTACTGGACCTGAGTTCTACATTTTTTTTCTTTTATAAGCATAGAGGACTCTGTTTCTAGACATTAGAACCTGAAAACTTGAGTAAGTTTATATTCCTGTTAAAGACAACATGCAGGAAGAACATTTCCCCTTACTTATCAGCCTGAAAAGAATGGGAACTACTCTCTAACTCTTATATCTAGAGGTATTTTTATCTGCTGAATTTTGACAAGACTTAATGGCATCAGAAATAGCTTACTCATAGAGGCTAGGAGCACAACCTGGTAGTCTCCATACTTATGGAGAAAAACTTGCAAAACAATCAGAGACTGATGTTGTTTCTAAAAGTAGAGAGCAACTTGGCTCCTGCTGTCTTTCTTATTATGACATTTGATATTTCTTAAAAGAAATTTCCTTATTTACTTAGTGAAAGTCAGAAAAGGAAGACAGTGTACCAGAAAGCTGTCAGGTCAGTCAAAACATGAATCCTCAAATTCAGATAGATTTGACAAATCTATAACAAGACCCACAATCACGTCAACTCTAGCAGTTGAATGGAACAGTTTCTCTAAAATCGTGTCTGCAGTATCAATTTTGAGACAGGTATGTAAAGTTGATAATAAGCACAAAAAAATTATAGAAAGAAGGGCTGTAAAGTCATCTGTTTGACCAAGAATAGGAGGAAATGGATGGGGCAGATGCGGCCATGCTGTGAATAGAGAGGGAGGGGGGCAGCAGTGTGGCAGCATGGCTTCTACATGACCACAGGTGTGTGCTATGCAAATAGTAGGTAAAATGACGTTGTCTTCTCTTCCTCTCCCAGTCCTCCAAACACAGAAAACTGGCTGCTATTCTATTTCCTCTGTTTTCTGAAGGAGCAAACCTTGCCTGTTCTGGGATTCTTTTAGGGAAGCTTAAAGTTGCTGTCAACTTTTTCTGTGTTACATATTTTACTTCTTCTTTATATTTTTTTTTTTCCTTTGCTCTGATGACACACAGTTACAGTGTGATATCAGGTATTTCCTTGTTGTCAAGCTCAGATATGATTTGGCCATCCTGGTCAAACCTTGAAGGAATTCACTGTAAGAAGGAGAATTGCTTGGAAAAAGGAGGCCAAAATAATACACTAGGATACAGAAGTAAATCTATGCAGCAAAATTGCCGTAGTGTGGTGACTTCCCTCAGTGAACATCCCTGTAACTCTACAAAACTTTAGTGTAAGTAAATAAAGTTCAGGACACCAAAAAGTATAAGACATATCTAACATACCCTGCCATATCAACTTCTTAAATTGGCTGAATTTTGTTAACAGTGTTTTGTGTCGTCCTGCAATTAAAACAGCAGGCACAGTATGTTGATTGTAGATCTTGTTCTTCTTTCAGTACGAATGAAAACTAAAACAAAAGAACAACAGCAAAAAGGTTTTGTTCTTTTTCTTCCTATATGTTTTTTTTTTTTCTGCAGGTGTTCCTCTTGTTGTTATTGGTGCACAATTATTTTTCAAAACATGTCCTGGGCTGTGTTTGTCCTCAGTGTCCAAGTTAAATTAGTTTAGGGTCCAAGGTAAGCTTCTGAATCTATGTTTATGCATTTCATATCAGGCTACCATCCTTTCTGTTAAGCTTTATCTTTGCTCCTTTTTAAAACTTACACTTCACTACAGGTTTTGGACAACTTTCTCTGTACATCCTGTTGAAATCTGCAGAACCAGCAACTTTCCATTACACTTAAAACTCAGACTGTACCTTATGGTGTATCACGCAGCTCCCTGAGTCTAGCTGCAGACAAGCAAGTTTTAGAAATATCTTGTTTTGCTGAGGAAGTGAGTGGCTCTGTAGTATTTCTCCCTCGCTCCCTAATTGGATCACTTGATGCTGGAACAGCTACAAAAGAAGTGGAAAGGTGTTCCTTTAAACATGTTAATTCAATCACATAAACAGGCTAGTGGGAAAAACTGGCAGATGACGGACAAAATATGTCTGTATTAGACAAAGAATTGCATACAATTCAGTAGGAGTAATTATTCGATTGATCACAATTTGTGGATAAATCTTTACTGTTACACAAAGGTTGCAGAGGAGTGTTGGTTGAGGGATTTACACATACTACTTTCATTAGTTACATTTAGTTTAGTGATACACCTGTCTCCCCCACTCATATAATAATATATTGAATGCAAATACATTAAGTATATTACTGCCATAATAAAAACTATATTATTGCTATAATAAAGATATTAAAATCTCTTTATGAACAATTGTTTTTAAGCTTGTGAGGCTTGATCATACAGATGCATCTATATTCCTATGTCTTTAAACACGTGTAAGGTGAAACTTATTATTTACAGAAAGTTAAACTGATAAATGTACTCATGTTTTTTATCAAATAGAAGCGGAACTTGGTAGAATAAATATTTATTTGGGTAGTTGCATTAACCGAACAAGGAATCTCGCATGTGTTTGTTTTTGAAGGATCACAGAGTTGTATTTAAGATTCTGTATTGTCTTTCTGCGAACACAGTGTAACTGAGAGGAATTCTCTAAAATTGTTTTTTAAAGATATGTGACCAGATATTAAACTAAGAAACCAAGTTGCAGACCAATCATTTTGCCTTGTTAAATATTTACAGGAGAGCATAATTTTAAGCACAAAAGAAATCCCATGTATTACCTGTGATTTACAGTTCATTGGAACAATTTACAGTTTATCCTATGCATGAGTGTCCGCTAAATCACAACCTCTGTGTGCTGACTATCTTTCTTTCACAAGAATGAAATATTGTAAAAATTAAAGTAAATCCCTAAGGGCATACTGACAATAGTAAGTCCAAAATGAGAAAGGAGATCCACATTAGACCAGCATTGTAGAAGCTGAACAGCAGCTTTACCAAGATTACAAATGTCTTAAAAATGTAATTGCTTTTGACAGTAGCAACTCTTAATTACATATAAAAGTATTTTGATAATGACCAGAAATGAATGAACAGATCCACAGAACTTTTATTTTTTTTTTCGGAGGGGGTTGATTTGTTGTTGTTGTTATTGCTGTTGTTGTTGGTTTTGTTGTTGTTGTTGTTTTCTTCTGTCTTTAAGAACGTGTTTGGCTTAAAACTGCAAGTATTGTAAAGAATTCAATGTGTGCCTAGCTAGTTAGTTTGTTATAAGGTGGATAAAACTTAAACATGCTTAAAGTTTGAAGAAAGGGTATATGAAAGTGTGTGGTAGAAAAAAAAAGAATAACTAATTCTCTGTAAACAAGACTGTCAGGATGAAAAGTAGCGTACTGAAATGGCATTAAGATAAACATGAAGAAAAATATTTTGACCATGAAGATAGTGAGGCACTGGAGAGATGTCAAGTTTTCAGATTTTTTCTCTTTAATTTGGTATCTTGTTTAAAACAAAATATTAAAAATGTGCTCTTAGTATTGATATTAAGAAAAGAACCAACACTAATTAAGACAGCATGGAGATCCAAGTAGTACGTACGTTTAAAAAGATGTCGTTACATACAAGCTGCAATGGGATCTTCATCTCCGTCTGCTATATACCAAGCAAAGTCTTATCCAAATCTCTCACGCTTGCATTTGCATTATGTTATTTGTATGTACACTTCCAAAATACTCAGTCACACAATACACCGCTATACATTAAGGCAGTGGCAGAGCTATAAAATGAATCAAGATCTTTTAAACCGTGAATGAGTTATTCAATCACAAAGTTATCTTTCCTACTGTAGGATTATCTCCTAAGTATGAGGCTTATCTTTCAGTACAAGGTGAAGTTCTTTTCGATTGATGAAAACAATAGCATAAATAGATGGAAGTAGTGATCTGAATGCTTTGCTGAATGAAAACTTAAGCTAGACACCACAGTCGAAAAATGAGGCTACAGAGAGTAGATGTAAGCTGTCTGCAAATCCAATATGAGAGGGAGGAATAAAATTAAAGAATGTAGCTTTATCAACTTTTTTTCACGTTATCCAAATTGTATGTATTTCTAAAGGAAAAACAAATTTTAACTTCACTGAAGTCTACAACTGTAATGAGTGTCAGATTAAGGGGACAGAAACTGCCTTACTCTAAAGGAACGGGTGGGATAAGCAACCTGTGTGTCCTGCACCCAGCATCGTGAAGAAGGTGTGAGCTGCCCTATGCCTCTGGTCCAGTTAGATGCTTCTGATCATTTATGTGGTGTTTGAAGAAAGACAATTGTGTAAGCAAGGACTCTATGTGTGGAGATTTGTTTATGAAATATCTAAAAACAAAACCAGTAGGGCATGCTGGAGTAGGGGACTGTGCTTTTCTCAGGATTATGGAAGCCAGTATCTGGGCTAGAAGGTGGATTATAAAAGTTTTGGAAGTGACTCAGCTATCGTCGTGGTTTAGCCCTGGCTGGCAACAAAGAACCATGCAGCCAAATATTTTACCAGTTTGTCAGGATTCTGCTCTTGCTCAGGGGTGAAGTTTCAAACCACCAGGGGTGCCCACTGTCTTAGGCATCTTCCTGTGCTATTCCACACACCCTGCCACTCATAACTATCCAGCCTTGGGGCAGAACTCCGGGCAAGATGTTTAAATAGTTGTTTAATCCTAAACAAGACCTGAAACACATTCAGGAGACATAGCAATAGGAGTATGCTGGCTTGAACATCCCACAGGTACTCAAAATTCTCAAAAGCTGTTATGACTAGCCTGAAGGAGAAAGGAGGGGTGAAAGAGTGGGGGAAAGTATCTCCTCCGTCTTCCCCATAGAATGGGTTTGATTATTAATGAATTCCAAGAGATTATATCCAAGGTATGGGAATGATACATACAAATAAACTTAACCTCATGCCCAGTGATGTTATCATACCATAAATTGATATTATGCAGTACAGCAAAATCATAATCTTGATCCTTTTCCCAGAGGTGATGAACAGCACCACAAGAAACACATACAGCAAGTAGGATTTACATACCACAAACATGAAACAAAACAAAGCAACATTGTGACCAGTGACTATTTAACTACTATAATAAATGTGTATAACAAATTATAGCAAAATTGTTTTAACACACTCTGGTCAGTCCTGCCGTTATTCCAATCCTTCATGTCCCACATTGTGTGTCAAAAAGGACTGTGGTGGTTTAGCCCAAGACATCAATAAAGAACCATGTGGCTGATCTATAGGTCTGCCCTCGGGTGGAGTGGGGAGGAGAATGGGAAGAAAAAGGCAAAACTGTGGGTTGGGATAAGGGCACTTTAACAGAATGGCAAAGGAAGCGAACAGTAACAATGCTCCTACTGATAAGGAGAACATACCAAACACAGGGCAATTCTTTCAACGCCCAATACCCAGAATGCTCCTGAGCAATGATTCACCTTCCCCCAGCCAGCGCCCACTCAGAACTGAGCACGATGTCACATAATATCGAATATCATTGGTTTGTCCAGTCCCCTCCTGACTTCTTGTGAATATTAATCCTATCCCAGCTGAACTCAGAACAGCAGTGCTAATGAGAAATAATTTGCCTACAAACTGAGAACTGAGAAGAAATTATTGTTGAGTCAGATTTTTGCTGCTTTTGTTATTGACTAACCAATAATTCTTAGCTTAGTGAAACCATCTGATGATTTTTGACACGCTCAAATGAATAAAAATAAATATAGCTTTTATTTTTTCTAAATTGTTTCATCAAAGTTGTAGAGAAGGAAATGTGGCTAGTCTTGCAGCTATGCTAACATTACAGTGTTAATGAGAGAAACGAAGTGTATATTCAGAATGTCTAATTAAAACAGCTGACTAATGAGTAATCTTGAGCACCCACAGACAAGTGGAGATCTGAAGGAGATGGTATTTGAAACAACTAACAGATTAGGAAAGCAGAGAGACTGATTTCAGGGATCTAAGGCCATACGCATCAGCTCTATGTCAAAGGGCAGATTGGAAACTCAGCTGGAAGCAGTACCATAACTTTAGTCATAAAAAAGAAAGGGGTCTGACAGGGTGAACAGAGAGAGGGAATTTTTAAGTACCTCTGTTTATACCTATCCCAATGGCAGGATTTATAACAGATTTGGAAAATTTAGTGTTAAACCAGACAGCATTAAGAAAGCAAATGAAAACAGGCTCAGCTGTAAGGGGTAAAATACCGAAGAACAAAACAGACCACTTCAAACTGAGATCAGAGAGATAATTCAGTTAGTAAAAAGTGGTTCACTAAAATGACGTGATAGAGGATTCTGCAGCTTATTACCTCAATATCCCCTTAAATCGAATTTTCAGGGGAAAATAAACAAAAATTTTTAACTTTCTGATGTGGTAGCGTTTAACACTAATTCATTTTGTCCTCAACGACTATCTAAGATATTCAAATAGAAGTGATCTGGAATAGCATTTATTCATTAACAAATATCTCCATCAGAAAAACAAAACCGATCAAAATATAGACAAATGGTGACAGTAGGATGGGTATTCTCTACCGTGCTTCCTTTTAATACTTAAACCAATCATGCACTAACATGCAACCAAGCATGAACCAATGTTCTTTACACTGCCCACACTATCATAATCTATATTAAATATCATAAATTCAGAGAGGTAGAAATAGACCTTGTTCTGCAATCCGCAACCTGAATTTTGATACATGTATATTGTGCTAAATCTTCAGTTTAACCTTTTGAATACTTTCTATTATTCAAGGGAAAAAAATACCTATCGTGATGTTCTATGTTAGAAAACGATATGGACGCTTTGTAGATTTAAAAATGGGCAAATTTATTGTTTTTTTCTTTTAACTCAATCATATGCACTATTTCAGTGTTAATGGCTATAAATATTACTGACTTATCACTTAAAATATCAGCAGGAATTTTTTCCTGGTCTCAGCACATGCTAATATAATGCAAATCTCATACTGAAGGACAGCACAAAACCTGCTTAATTCTTAGGAAGAAGTTACTGCTACCTTACCAGGAAAAAAACAAGGCAAGAAGGCAAAAAATCAAAATACTCAAGATACAACATTACCTTTTGGAACACGTTCTGTTTGGACATCCCTGTTGCTCCTGTATTTTGATCTTTACTACATTTCTTCAGGCTGCAGGTACATCTAGAAAAAATGAATATGTGCTGAATGTTTTTCTGCACCTTCTCATAGGACATGATTTGCTGAAAAAGAATAATTTTTATTTTGATCACCTTGACCTACGCTGTCACAACCGTGTTACCTGTGGAAAAGAGGAGATGCAGCGAGATGGCTCTGAATCTCCTGTTTTCTCTCCAGGCCAAGCAAGTTCTTGGTGAAGAGGCAGAAAGAAGGAGTATGTACAGGTACCTTTGCTGGCTGCTTCTTGACAACTACGTTATCCATTTGTGTATATGTATCTGAAACAACTGTTAGCACAATGCTATGCAATACCAATTGCATCTATCTTCTTTAAGCCCTTGGATTATGCTGTCTCTCAGCTACTGGAGAGAGGCCAGTGGAGGGCTATGAGGATGATGAGGGGACTGGAGCATCTGTCCTATGAGGAGAGGCTGAGGGAGCTGGGCTTGTTCAGCTTGGAGAAGGCTGAGAGAGGACCTTATAAATGCTTATAAATATCTGAAGGGTGGGTATCAGGAGGATGGGACCAAACTCTTTTCAGGGGTGCCCAGCAACAAAACAAGTGGCATCAGGCACAAACTGAAGCAGAGGAATTTCCGTCTGAACATGAGGAAGAACTTCTTCACTCTGAGGGTGACGGAGCCCTGGAACAGGCTGCCCAGGGAGGTTGTGGAGTCTCCTTCTCTGGAGATATTCAAGACCCGCCTGGACAAGGTCCTGTGCA